>Ga0164295_10000063_pt1 | contig 96918 bp, 92 predicted proteins | sample GEODES006metaG_FD_111798 | JGI IMG/M metagenome (GOLD analysis project Ga0164295, IMG submission 111798) | Oligotrophic lake water microbial communities from Sparkling Lake, Wisconsin, USA - GEODES006 metaG | ecosystem: Environmental > Aquatic > Freshwater > Lake | place: USA: Sparkling Lake...
AACGTGCCAAGGTGCATGCGAAAACGCCTCAAGGTGCGTGCGAATCCTTCCCTAGGTCGTGGCAGCGCCGCCCTAGGTGAGTGCAGGATGGCTCCACCTTTGTGCAGAACGGCTCAAGGTCCATGCGAGTTGATGCCAAGGTTCGTGCAGAACGGCCCAAGGTGCGTGTAAATGGACCTCTAGGTTTGTACAAAACGGCACGAGGTAAGTGTAAATCCACCCGAGGTTCGTGTAAAACCGCTATGGAGCAGCGGAATCCGTCCGCTGTGCCGCTTTACCACCAACGGTGCGGCGGGTTCTTGACTTCTCGGGCGATTGCCACAAGGTCCTTCCCGACAGGGGTGCTCTCCGATCGCAGAGCCGAGATTTTCCAACGCGAGGAAAAGACCCTCAGAACCTGATGCGGGTCATGCCGCCGTAGGAAGTCGAAGCGTCATTACCGTTTCCTCTCCTTTGGCCGTGCCTGATCCGCACGGCCTTTTTTGATTCTCAATCCGCAACTGCCATTACCATGATCCACTCCGACGAAACCACCGGCACTCCCGCCGCCGAGACCCACGATGCATCGCGCGCACCTCTCCCCGCCTCCACGCGGGTTTATGTGGCGGGCCAACTCCACCCGCAAATCCGCGTGCCGATGCGGGAAATTTCTCTGTCGGATACCAAGTCGTTCAATGGCCGGATCGAGCAAAACGCGCCGGTCCGCGTTTACGATTGCTCTGGCCCATGGGGAGATCCGGCGTTCACGGGCACTTCAGAGCAAGGTCTACCGGCGCTCCGCCGTGACTGGCTCCTCGCCCGCAACGACGTCGAGGAGTACCAGGGCCGCGAGGTCCAGCCGCAGGACAATGGTTACCTCACCGAGAAGCACGTCGAGTTTGCCTCCAAGTCCGAGCGCGCCAATCGCTTTGTCGAATTTCCCGGACTTACTACGGACCGCCGGATGCCACTCCGCGCCACGGGCAAACCGGTGACCCAGAAATTTTACGCTGACCAAGGCATCATCACGCCGGAGATGGAATTCATCGCCATCCGGGAAAACCTCAAGATCGCGGATCTTCGCTTGCAGATGGGGGATCTCAAGGAAGACATCGTGAGAAACCATCTGGCCAAGCAACACGCTGGCTCCCACCAATCGCCGAGCGACAACCCGTACACCCCGTCGATCTTCGGTCGTTTTCCGCAACGAATCCCTGCGGAGATCACTCCGGAGTTCGTCCGCAGCGAGGTGGCCGCCGGGCGCGCCATCATTCCGCTCAACATCAATCACCCCGAGTGCGAACCGATGATCATCGGCCGGAATTTCTTGGTGAAGATCAACGCGAACATCGGCAACTCGGCGGTCGCTTCGTCGATCGAGGAAGAGGTTGAGAAAATGCGTTGGGCCACCAAGTGGGGTGCGGACACGGTGATGGATCTATCCACTGGAAAAAACATCCACGCCACCCGCGAGTGGATTCTGCGCAACTCGCCCGTGCCGATCGGTACCGTGCCGATCTATCAGGCGCTGGAGAAGGTCAATGGCAAGGCCGAGGATCTAACGTGGGAGCTTTATCGCGACACCCTCATCGAGCAAGCCGAGCAAGGCGTGGACTACTTCACCATCCACGCCGGCGTTCTGCTGCGCTTCGTGCCGATGACCGCCAGTCGCATGACGGGGATCGTCTCGCGTGGGGGATCGATCATGGCCAAGTGGTGTCTTGCGCATCACAAGGAAAACTTCCTCTACACCCACTGGGATGAAATTTGCGACATCTGCGCCGCTTATGATGTGAGCTTCTCGATCGGCGATGGACTGCGTCCGGGATCGATCGCGGATGCCAATGACAAGGCGCAGTTTGGCGAGCTTGAGGTGCAAGGGGAACTGACCACTCGGGCATGGGCAAAAGGCTGCCAAGTCATGAACGAAGGCCCGGGGCACGTGCCGATGCACATGATCGAGGAAAACATGGCCAAGCAGTTGGAGTGGTGCCATGAGGCTCCATTTTACACCCTCGGACCACTGACCACCGACATCGCCCCCGGCTACGACCACATCACCAGCGGCATCGGTGCTGCCATGATCGGATGGTATGGCTGCGCGATGCTTTGCTACGTCACCCCGAAGGAACATCTCGGCTTGCCTAACAAGGACGATGTGAAAACCGGCGTGATCACCTACAAGCTTGCCGCACATGCTGCCGACCTTGCCAAGGGTCATCCCGGCGCGCAGTTCCGTGACAACGCCATCAGCAAGGCGCGTTTCGAATTCCGCTGGGAGGATCAATTCAATCTCGGACTCGATCCAGTCACAGCGCGTGAGTTTCATGACGAGACGCTGCCGCAAGATGGCGCCAAGACCGCGCATTTCTGCTCGATGTGCGGCCCGCATTTCTGCTCGATGAAGATCAGCGAGGACGTCCGCCAATACGCTGCCGAGCAAGGCATCGCCGAGGAGGAGGCGCTCGCCAAGGGCATGGCCGAAAAGAGCAAAGAATTCGCTGAGTCCGGCTCCGAGGTCTACGTTCAGGCCTAGGATCGCTCACGCGATGGAAGAATCCTGCTCCTGATGATTTCAGAAGTTGGGTTTTCCCGCCACGTCGCGTAAATTGGAATTGGCCATGAGAAAAGCACCCGACGAACGACTGAAGCAAATTGCGATCGGCGTGAGCATCATCGTGGTGCTGACCGTGGTGGTGACGGGTGCACTTACGGGCTGGAGACTCCTGCCTGGACTGTGGAGCGAGTGGATTGGGATGATGATTGGGATCATGACCACGCCCTTTTTCATGGAAGCATCGTTTTTGACGATCGGCCTGATGATTGTGATTTTCCTGAATCGCTGGCGTCAGCACAAAGACGGCGAAGAATTGGTCTATCTCGAACAAGTGACCGGCCAAGATCTTCCCAAAGACCTACCGGACCAAGCGAAATGGGCGCTCTATCGGGACAAGCCGTTAGAGGGTGAGCAACCATCGCGTCTTGCTCAGGCCGAGGGGGCGCTTGGCATCGGTGATTATGAAGCGGCACAGGCATGGCTCGGCGAGATGAGCCATGAAGAACTCCATCACCCACAAACGCTGGCGGTGAGGCGCGACTTGGCGCGAGCCACGGGTAAGACCGAACTGGCGGAACAGTTAGAAAATGAGCTCCGGAGTCTCGGTGAGTGAACGCACCGGCCCCGCTCCTCACGCATGAAGAAGAACATTCAGTCGCCTGAGAAAGAGCTACGTTTCACCCGCTCGGGCCAAGCGGTTGGCTTTTGGGTCAGCGCAGCCGTGCTGGCATCCGTCGGCATCACGCTTCTCGCCACTGCCACCTACCGGGATATCAATCCCCTGCTCCCCCATCCGGCATGGGCGCTGTTGCCCTTGGGAATCTCGTTCATTTTCGTGCGCATTGCCATGAATCTCACGAGGCATGCGTATCTCATTCTAACACCGCTAGGGATCGAGATCTTCCCATTTTTCCGGCCGAGTGTGGGGATGAATTTGGTCGTCTGGCAAGAGATCGATCATGCAGAGGTGAATGAAAAAACCACGCTCCTCACCCTGCACCACAATTCGGAAAAATCGTCCGGCATCCACCTCTCGCTCAAGCCGATTCGTGCGGACAGGCGGAGCTTGCTTGCCAAGGCAGTGCTCGCGCGGGTATCTCCTTCTTAGCCACAACGACGACCCACCATGCGACCTCATTCCCGACAAATTCTCACCGTCGAAGAAACCTTCGGCCAAAACGGCTGGCACTGCGAACTTGTTGAAGGCCGCGACGTGCTTCGCGCCGGCTTCGATGCGCATCACACGCGGGTCGATCTCATCGCCCAAGCCTACCCGCAGCTCAATGCGCTGGTGGTCGTGTCCGAGTCTCCGCTCAGGCTCGACGAAGAACATTTGCCGCCGGTGTTGGAATTGTTGGCCCGTGCGAACAAGCAACTCACGCTCGGGGGTTTCGAATACGATCTGGATCGCGAATACCTGATTTTTCGAATCACCAATTTGTTTGAACGCGAAAAGTACGACAGCGACATCATTTCCTCGATGGTCCACTGCGCCATCGCAGAGCTCGACCGGATCACGCCATACGCCGCAATCGTCCGCGACACCCCCGGCGACCTGTTGGAAGATCTTGATCTCGGTCGCTTGCTGATGCGAGAGGACATCATTCCCCCTGTGCCGGGTGATGAAGAAGAGGAGTATTAGAGTCCTCGCCTAGTGGATCATTCCCACTCGATGCTTGCGGGCGGCTTGGTCGAAATGTCGTAAAGCACGCGGTTGATGCCCTTCACCTCATTGAGGATGCGGTGGCTTGTCTCGCGCAAGAGGATCGGCGGCAACTCGACCCAGTCGGCAGTCATGGCATCCTCAGAAACCACCGCACGAAGCGTGATGGCCCATTCGTAGCTGCGCTCGTCGCCTTTCACCCCAACCGTTTTCACGGGAATCAAGCCGGCGTATGCCTGCCAGACTTTGTCGTACCAGCCGTGCTCCTTGAGCTTGCCGATGAAGATGGCATCGCACTCACGAATGATGTGCAGGCGGTCTTCCGTGATGATGCCTGGGCAGCGCACCGCAAGGCCCGGGCCCGGAAAGGGGTGGCGCTGCAAGATGTCTTCTGGAATCCCAAGTGAGGTGCCAAGCTCGCGAACCTCGTCTTTGAACAACTCGGCCAGCGGTTCTAGCACTTTCCCTTGCGCCTGTAGCTCCAAGATGCGGTCCACTCGGTTGTGATGGGTCTTGATTTTGGACGCCTTGGACCTCGCATTGGAGGCACTCTCGATCACATCCGGATAGAGCGTTCCCTGGGCAAGCATTTCGGCATCGCCCACCGAATCCCAGAACACATCGATGAAAAGATTCCCAATGATCACGCGCTTCTTCTCCGGATCATCCACGCCTTCGAGGGCCGTTAGGAAACGCTCCGCGCAATCGACCGTTTCGATGGGCACGCCCATTCGTTCAAAATTGCGGCGGACCTCGATCCCCTCATCCTTGCGCATCAATCCGTGATCCACAAAAATCGCGCGGACATTTGCGCCAGCCTCGTGAAGAAGGACCGCGAGCACCGTGCTATCGACACCACCGGAGACACCGCAGACCACTTGTTTGCCTGCGACCTCTTGGCGGATTCCCTCGATGATCTCCCGTTTGAAATCCTCGATGCGGAATGGCAGAAGGTCATTCGAGAGCGCGAGGAAATTCTTGAGGATCTGGAGTCCCTGATGGCTGTGGGTCACCTCTGGGTGATATTGGATCCCGAAAAAGTGCTGGTTCCACTGGAGCGAAACCGGTGTGCCATGTTGGTTAGAGGCGATGACCCTCGCGCCGCCGGGGATCACTTTCACCGTATCCGAGTGGCTCATCCAGACTTGCGATGATTCTGAAATGCTTTCGTACAGGCCTGAGCATTCCGTGGGGAACAAACTGGCGGGGCCATACTCGCGGCGATCGCTCGCTTCGACCGTGCCGCCAAACTTGATGTTCAGCAACTGCATCCCATAACACACCCCGAGCACCGGAACACCGAAGCCTTGGAGCGCCTCGAAATCGAGATCGGGAGCGTCTGCTTCGCTGGTGCTTTTCGGTCCGCCGGAGAGAATGATCGCCCCAGGTTTTCCGATGTTAGGGAAATCCTCGATGGCGTAGAGCTTGGCAAAGTACCCGAGCTCGCGAACTCGCCGAACAATCAGCTGGGTGTATTGCGAACCGAAGTCGAGAACGGCGACGTGATTGGAATCGTGCATGAAAAGTTTGAATCGAATTGGGAAGTCTAATGGAATCGAACCGCTTAGCTGAGCGGTTGATAATTGGTCGGCTCTTCGGTCATGACGATGTCATGCACGTGGCTTTCCCGCAGTCCCCCGGCGGTCACACGGACGAAGGTGGCGCGCTCGCGGAGTTCGCTGATCGTGGATGCGCCGATGTAGCCCATGCCGGACTTTAAGCCGCCCATGAGTTGGAAAATCACATCGGAGAGAGGGCCCTTGTACGGCACGCGGCCTTCGACCCCTTCGGCGACCAGTTTTCCAGAGCTGTTCTGGCCATAGCGGTCGCCCGCGCCTTTTTGCATCGCGCCGATTGAGCCCATGCCGCGGTAAGTTTTGAACCGGCGTCCTTGCGATTGAACCGTTTGGCCAGGGCTCTCGCGCGTGCCCGCCAAGAGCGAGCCTAGCATCACGAGATCCGCGCCGGCGGCGAGCGCCTTGACGATGTCTCCCGAGTAGCGGATCCCGCCGTCAGCGATGACCTTCACTCCGTGTTCGCGGCAAACACCCGCGACATTCTGAATGGCGGTGAACTGCGGCATGCCAACACCGGAGATCACCCGTGTGGTGCAAATCGATCCCGGCCCGACGCCGACTTTCACGGCGCTGGCACCGGCAGTCACGAGATCGCGCGCGCCCTGCTCGGTGACCACATTTCCCGCAACCACCGGAACATCCGAAAGCGCGCGCAACTTGCTGATCACTTCCATGATGTGACGCGTGTGGCCCGTGGCGGCATCAATGAAAAGCGCGTCGGCTCCCGCGTCGATCAACACCCGGCCCCGGTCAATGCAATCTGGCCCGACTCCGACCGCTGCGCCGCAGCGAAGTTGTCCGTTGTCGTCTTTGGCGGCATTGGTGAAGGTGATGCGCTTTTCGATGTCTGAGCCGGTGATGAGGCCAGCGAGGCGGCCTTCTCCATCGACCAGCGGCAACTTCTCGATGCGGTTCTGATAGAGAATGCGGCGAGCCTCTTCGAGCCCGGTGGTCGGCGGCGCGGTGATCAATCGCTCACGCGGTGTCATCACATCGCCCACGGTGGCGTCCAAGCGGTCCAAATATCGGACATCCCGTCCGGTGACCATCCCCTCGAGGCGGCCTTCGGCATCGATCACGGGAAATCCTGAAAAGCCATTTTTCGCCATGATCGCACGGACATGCTCGACGCTGTCCTCCTTACGAACCGTGTGGGGCTTTTGAATAACTGCGTTTTCCGAACGCTTCACCCGGTAAACCATCGAAGCTTGTTCATCGATCGGGCAGGCGCGGTGGATCACCCCCATGCCACCCTCGCGGGCCAGCGCGATGGCCAGATCGTGCTCGGACACCGTGTCCATCGCGGCAGAAACCACGGGCAAAAATAAAGAAATGCCTGAGGTGACTTGCGTGGAAAGATCGGCATCTCCCGGCAAAACCGAGCTGAAAGCCGGAACGAGAAGCACATCGTCAAATGAAAGTCCTAGAGAAATCTCTGCCATGAGGGATTCAATAGAAGCGACCGCCCGGGTGCAAGTCTCAATCCACCAAGCGCTAAATTGCGAGCGTCTGCATCAAGAAGCGGCCGCCGTGGTGGACGGGACTTCTCAGGCAGCTCAGAAATTTTTGATGTCGTCGCGGTTGGTGGAATCCGAGGGCGTTCCAGGCTTCGTTTTTCCATCCTTACCCATCGACCAAAGATCAAAGTCCGGGTTCTGGGTGTCGACATTGGCTGCGCCGGCTGAGGTAACCGCAGAGCGATAGCAATATTCTTTGCCCCATGGATCCAGCACAGTAGTGGAAACCGGCGGCGTGCCTGTGGCCGTCGTGACCCAGCCTTGCTTGGTCGTGACTGGATTCAATTCCGCGACGTAAATTTTGGTCGCTTTGGTCCAGCTTGCGGGCGGTGAAGCTGGATTGGTGTAGTCGTAACCCTCCTTGAAAAGCGGCTTGTAGAGGAACTCCGCCGAATTGGAAGCTCCCAAAGGCGAATTCGCAGTTGCCGGGTAAGCTCCCATGTCCAGCTTGTACTCCTCAAGACCCTTGGAGAGCAGGGCGATTTGCACCCGTGCTTTTTCCTTGGCTTGGCGCTCGGTGACAAAGCCCATGCCACCGACGACGAGTCCGGCAAGAATGACGATGATGGTGATGACCGCCATCAACTCGATCAGAGTGAAGGCTGCCTTGCCGTTGCGCCGAGTGGTTTTCATGAGATTCGGATGTTGGGTCTGGAGTTGGGGAAATCCGTCGAGTTACTGGTTGCCCATCGTCGAGATCATCTTGATCAATGGCAGGAAGAGGGCAAACACAACCGCGCCAACCACGAGCGCCAGCACCACAATCATGATCGGCTCAAGGATCGAGGTGAGCGCGGTGACGGCGCTATCGACTTCGTCGTCGTAAACGTCAGCCACCTTGAGGAGCATCTCGGGAAGTTGTCCCGTTTCCTCACCGACATCGACCATCGAGATCACCATGTTCGGGAAAACGCCGGAAGCTTGAAGTGGTGTCACGATCGTTTCACCTTCCTTGACCGCCTCGTGGACTTTTTCGATGGCATGGGAGATCACCACATTTCCTGCGGTGTCGCGGGTGATGTTGAGCGCTTGGAGGATGGGTACACCGGAGGTCACCAGGGTCCCGAGGGTCCGTGAGAAGCGTGAGACCGCACTTTTGCGTTGGATGTCACCCAATACCGGCATTTTCAACTTGGCGGTATCAATGATCGTGCGGCCACCACCCGTGCGACCCCAAAGATTGAAGAGGACTACCGCAATGCCCATGATGATGAATACGAAGACCACGTTCGGAATGAACAGCGGACGCGCGAGGAAGAATTCCGACATCCCGAAAACGATTTTCGAAATCAACGGAAGTTCCGAGTCCGTGCTGGCGAACATCTCCTTGAACTTCGGCACGATGAAAACCATGAGGAAGACCAGAATGCCCACCGCGATGAACATCACGATCACGGGATAGACCATCGCCGAGACAATCTTGTTCTTCAGCTTTTGGGCCTTTTCCTGATATTCCGCGAGACGGTTGAGCACGATTTCAAGAACACCGCCGAGTTCCCCGGCCTTGACCATGTTCACGTAGAGCTTGTTGAAGATCTTCGGGTGCTGCGCGAGGGATTCCGAGAAAGTGGATCCGCCCTGCACATTTTCCGCGAGTGCGCTGACGGTTGCCTTGAGGACGGGGTTAGGCTCCTGTTTCTCAAGCACCGTGAGGCTGCGAAGCAGTGGCAGGCCCGAATCGATCAGGGTTGCCAACTGACGCGTGAAAATCATGAGGTTCTTCGGTTTTACCCGGCCGCCGACTTGACCCTTGGCGGTCGATTTTGCCTTTGGCTTGCCTTTGGCTTTGGCAGGAGCGGCCTTTGCCTTGCCTTTCACCTTGCCCTCCTCGTTGATTTGGGTCGGGTAAAGCCCCTTGGCGCGGAGCTGCTGGATGGCATCGGCTTCAGTAGCAGCGGCGAGAACGCCGGTGGTCTGTTCGCCTTTGGGATCGAGTGCGGAGTATTGGAAGTTGGCCATGGGGTTGGATCTTTTTAGTGTCTATGAGCGGTCTGTAAAGGAAGGAAACGAAGGCGAATTGAATCAACAATTTTTAGGTATATTTCAGCACTTCTTCGATGGTGGTCGAGCCGAGGTAGATATTCCGCAGGCCATCTTCGCGAAGGGTATTCATGCCGAGTTCGACGGCTTTCTGCTTCAACACGACTGAGGGCGCGCGCGAAGTGATGAGTTCACGGATCGGGTCGGTGACATTGAGGAGTTCGTACAAGCCACGACGTCCGCGGTAGCCCGTTTGACCGCAGGCCTCGCAGCCGGCGCCCGTGAAGAACTGCTTGTCGCCAAGCTCGTGTGCGGAAACGCCGAGCTGGTTGAGAATCGACTCATTCGGTTCGTATGGGGATTTGCATTCTTTGCAAATCGTACGCACCAAGCGCTGCGCAAGAATTCCCTCCAACGAGGCGGAAACAAGGAAGGGCTCGCACCCCATGTCAACCAGACGGGTCACCGCGCCGGGCGCGTCATTTGTATGAAGCGTTGAAAGCACCAAGTGACCGGTTAATGCAGCCTGGATTCCGATCGTTGCGGTCTCCTTGTCTCGCATTTCTCCAATCATGATCCGGTCGGGATCTTGACGGAGGAACGCCCGAAGCACGCGAGGGAAATCCAGCCCGATCGCTTCATTGATCGGAATTTGAACGATTCCATCGATGTCATACTCGACGGGGTCTTCTGCGGTCAGCAGCTTGGCGTCGATCGTGTTGATCCGGCGAAGCGCGGCGTAGAGTGTCGTGGTTTTTCCTGCACCCGTCGGCCCGGTAACGATAAAGATGCCGTTTGGCTTCTCGATGGTCTCGGTGATGTAGTTGTAGATGTGATCGGTGAGACCAAGGTTCTCGAGCGAGAGGTTCACCGAGGAGCGGTCGAGCACCCGCAACACGATCGATTCGCCGTGGTGTGTGGGAAGCGAGGAGACCCGCATGTCGACCTGCTTATCGCCGACTTGCTTCACGATCCGCCCGTCCTGCGGGACGCGGCGCTCGGCGATGTTCATGTTCGACATCACCTTCACGCGAGAAATGATCGGGCCGGCAAGATGGATCGGCGGTGGTGCCATTTCATAAAGCGCGCCATCGACCCGGTAGCGGATCTTGAAGTCTTTCTCGAATGGCTCGAAGTGGATGTCGGAGGCCTTTTCTTTGATCGCCTGATAGAGGACCAAATCGACGTAGCGGATGATCGGCGCAGAATTCGCCTCGGACTCAAGGTCTGCTGCGTTCATGCTATCGGCACTGACCTCGAGCTGGCTCAGGATATCGTCCATCGCCTTGCCCTCGCCGCCGTAACATTCGTTGATCTTCGCTTCCACCAGATAATCTGGGGCGACTACAACGTTGATTTCCCGGCCCAATGCAAAGCGCAGGTCTTCCGGCGTCTGTGGGTTGAGCGGATCAACCAGCGCCACGTAAAGCCCCGTTTCGTCAAAATTCACTGGGAGTGCGCCGTGCAAGCGAGCGGTTCCGGCGGGGACGAGTGCAAGTAGAGCCTCAGGCGGCGTCCAGTCACGAAGATCCACCATCGAGGTGCCGAGCTCGGAAGCCACAACTGGCCAGATGTCATCACGGTTTTGGATGACTTGAAAGTCCGCGAGAATTTCCGCGATTTCCTTACCGCTTTGAGTGACCTGCGCGAGAATATCTTGGGAGAGCGCACGGTCGATGAGGCCGCGCGATTGGAAAAGTTCAATGATCTGTTGGTTGTCCATGGGACTGGGAAGCGGAAGGTTTTTGGGAAATCAATTTAAGAAAGACATCAGTCGGCATCGGACATGGTGGCGTGGACCACCTCGCCGCCGGAGGTGAGGCCAGAGAGCACCTTGCGAATACCATCTTCTCGGAGCGTGCGCATTCCAAGCTCACGGGCGCGACGACGGAGTTGCGTCGATGGCAGGCCGGTGTTGATCATGCTGCGAACTTCGTCGTCGATGATGAACGTCTCGAAAATCCCCATCCGGCCTTTGAAACCACCGCCACGGCATTTTTCACAGCCGACAGGGCCAAAGATCGTGGCGTCCGTCATCCGCGAGGCGTCGAGGGAAAGTGCGCGCATTTCCTTCTCGGTCAATTCCGCTGGGCCCTTGCAGATCGGGCAAAGTTTCCGCACCAGGCGCTGAGCAAGCACCGCACGAACCGCCGAGGCGATGAGGAACGGCTTCACCCCGATGTCCGCCAGACGCGCGACAGCGGAAGGCGCGTCATTCGTGTGGAGCGTGGAAAAGACCAAGTGACCCGTGAGCGAGGCATTGATCGCGATGTTCGCGGTTTCCGCATCCCGGATTTCCCCGATCATGATGATGTTCGGTGCTTGGCGGAGCATCGCTCGGAGGGCGGCGGCGAAGGTCATGCCGATGTCCGTCTTCACCATCACCTGATTAATGCCGGGGAGTTCATACTCGACCGGATCTTCCACCGTGATGATTTTTTTGTCCGGCTTGTTGATGACATTAAGGCAGGCGTAGAGCGTCGTCGTTTTTCCAGATCCGGTCGGTCCCGTGACCAGCAAAATTCCATCTGGCAGACCGAGGAGTTGGTTAAAAACCGCCTGGTCATCTGAGAAGAACCCCAGCTCGGGAAGACCCAAGAGCAGTGCCGTCTTGTCCAAGATCCGCATGACGACCGACTCGCCGTGATTTGAAGGCACCGAAGAAACCCGAAGATCGACCTCCTTGTCGCCCATTTTCAGCTGGATCCGTCCGTCTTGTGGCAAGCGTTTTTCTGCGATCGACATGCTGCCGCTCATGACCTTCAACCGGGCGATGATCGCTGGAAGGAGCTTCTTCGGGTGAGTGTCGACGTGGACGAGCTTGCCATCCATGCGATACCGAATGCGGACGGAAGTCTCGAGCGGCTCGATGTGAATGTCGGATGCGCGCAAACGAAATGCCTCGGTCAGCAACTGCATGACGAGCTTGATAATCGGTGCGTCACCACTGCTGGGACCCGCTTCGTCGTCTCCACCCGAGACTGAAAATTCCGTCGCCTGCGATGAAACTGCCGTCTCATTTGAAGCATAAAACTGCCGGAGGTGGTCGTTGATTTCTTGGTGCGTGACGCAAACCAAATTCAGTTCGCGCCCGATCACGTGCGGCAAAGTGTCGAGCGACTCGAAATCGAGCGGGTCGGACAGAGCGATGGTGAGACTCGATCCCTCATCTTGAACGGGGATCACCCGATAACGTCTGGCGACCTCTTCTGAAATGGCCTCCGTGATCCGAGGATCAAACACCACATCGGAAAGGCGAATGAAAGGAATGCCCGCGTTGGCGGCAAGGGTGTGCGCTATTTCATCTTGGGTGAGAGCCGTGTTGGCGAGCAGGTAGGAAACGATGGTCTCTCCCCCTGATTGAGCGTTCCGTGCTTGATTGATTTCATCAGCACTCACCATTCCGGCTTCGACAAGCAATTCGGCAAGATAATCTTCGTTGGAAAACACGGGTCTTTAAGTCCTTGGATTTGGATTTATGGTTGTGGCAGACAGACCGCAAACGTCGCTGCAACTTCTTCAGATTGCTCAAGCCAACCCCGCATTGTCAACCAGCCACATCGCAAGAATCGGCGATTTTCGGCTTCTAGCGAAATAATCGGCCAATCCGAGTCATAATGTAGTGACTATGACCATCCATTGCCCAAGTGCCATCACCGAGGCCCCGATCACAAGCGGACTGCAAGGCGGGTTTGGCGGGTGAGAGGAAATTCCTGAGCCGCACGGAGTTGCGATTTCCGGTGGATGCCGACCAGCATTCCGACCGCCGCAAGGCTGAACACCAAGCTTGTCCCACCATAGCTCACAAAGGGTAGCGGCAATCCGTCGTTTGGTAGTAACGCCGTGGTCACGCCAATATTTTGAATCGCTGGCAATACAATCACGCAAGTGATCCCGAGGGCCAAACAGCGGTGAAAAACATTGTTTGCTTGCAGCGCAATCCCGCAACCACCGACGGCGATCAGCACGTAACACATGACCACTCCCATCGTGAAGGGCAAACCAAGCTCCTCACCGATCACTGGAAAAATAAAGTCAATGTGAGCAAACGTCAGCGTCCCAAATTTTTCCACGCCATTTCCAAGCCCAACTCCCCACGGCCCGCCATTTCCAAGAGCCAATAAAGCCCGCCACTGCTGCATCCCCTTATTAAGCTGATGAATCGGATTCTCCAGATCTAACCACGCATCAATCCGGCTCCGGCGGACCGCATCATGCAAGATGTAATAGACCGCACCGCTACCGAGAAGGACAGCCGTCGGCACCATGTAAATCAACCGCGTACCCACGCAGAAAAAAACAGCGCCCACCGCCATCGAAAGCGAAAGCGCCGTGCCCACATCGGTCTCGCAGGCGATCAAAACAATCGGCACGCCTGCGATCGCACCCGGAAGGACGAAGCCACGCCAAAACGTATGAACCTCCGTCTGCCACCTCGCAAACCAAGTGGCCAGCGAGAGCATGATCACGATCTTGGCTGCCTCTGACGGCTGGAACTGCCCGATCACCGGAAATTTGATCCAACGGTTCGACCCATACTGAGGCTCAGAAATCCCCGGCACATAGCACAGGATAAGGGCCACACAGGCAATCCCGAGAAACCAAGGCGACCAACGCCGCAAGGATTCCAGCGGGAAGATGGCCGCGACAAAAGCTGCAACTAGACCAACCCCTAACATCTCCAATTGGCGATACAAAAAATGATACTCGTCAAATCCCTTCACCCATGCACCCGTGCTCGTAAGCATGACCAGCCCCAGCACGACAAGCACCGAAACTGCGGTACAAACAATGATGGAACAATGACGGAGCATTTATAAAAGACTGAAAATGAATTAGGGAATCACGAGGCTCATGCCAATCCGAATCTTTCCAGGATCGGTAATACCATTGGCCTTCATGATTGCGTCCTGTTTGACGCTGTGTCTATTCGCGATGCGCGTGAGGTTGTCGCCGCTTTTCACCAAGTAGGTTTTTGCAGACCCTTTGGCAATCGTGTCGGGGCGCTTCACGACTGACTTGGTGGCCGACTTTGCGACGGTTTTGGCATCCACCTTGGCTGCGGGCTTGGTCGCCGCAGAAACCACTTGAGCTCGTGGGGCTCCGCTCACGTTTGCTGGCACCGCCTCCACGAGCCCACGATTTTGATCCAACACCCCTTGGCTGCGCATGGCGATCACTTCAGGTGGTTCAGTCGCAACAATCCGCTTGGGTGGAATCTTCAACATCAGACCTGGCACGATCTCGACATTCTGGTTCATCGCCCTGAGGTCGTTTTCCTCAACACCCGCCGTAGCGGCGATGCGCGTGTAGTTGTCTCCCTGCTTCACGAAGTATGGCTTTTCCCCAGCGGCAAACCTCGGCAACTCGGACGCAACGGGTGCCGCAGCTTGCGTTGATGCGCCCTTACCTGTATTCGATTTCTTGTCCGCCTTAACGATTTCCAAAACCGGCATCCGGCTGTCCAAAAACTTCTGGTGCACAAAGATCCCTCCGATCGCCACGATATGAATCAGGAAAATGATCGTCAGCGCTCGCGAGATTTTCGATCCGCCATCGTCCCCATCCATTTCAGCCGTCGCCGCGACCCGTTGCTTTCGGCTGCGGGTAATGGCATTGAGGCGCTTCAGAATTCCCTTGGGCACGGGGCGGCGTTTGACAGGTAGGGCTTGGTGTTTCATGGCGATTATCTGAGTTGATGAACAAGGTCTCGGAAAGCATTTCCCCGCTGCTCGTATCCAGTGAACTGGTCGAAGGACGAGGTCCCTGGTGAGAGAAGAACGGTTGACCCGAGCGGCGCGAGGCTACGGGCAGTTGCCACCGCAGCGGACAAGTCCATCACAGCTTCACAATGGACGACTTGGGAAAAGAGATCCGCCAGTGGGCGAGCAATCTGGCCGAAGGTGACCACCGCCTTGGCTTTTTCTATCAGCAGCGGAACCAAGGGTCCGTAGTCTAGGCCTTTTTCCTTCCCTCCAGCGATGAGAATCACCGGCCGGGTCTGGGAACGAAGCGCACTTTCCAATGCATGAAGATTGGTCGCCTTGGAATCGTTGAGGTACTCGACACCATCTAGCGTCCGGATGAGTTCGCAGCGGTGAGGTGGCGGTGCATAGCCGTTCAGCGCCTCCCTCAACATCAAAAGGGAGACTCCCAATGCCTGACAGGCCCCAAACGCAGCCATGGCATTCTCCGCATTATGGAGACCGCGCAAGCTGGTGTCGTGATCCATGTCCAAGCAAGCCTCACCACCATGAAGGATCACGTGCCCCTCGGAATACCAGTCGGCAGCAGGATCTGTAGTCGAAAAGGTGACAACTCTCGCCGCCAATGGAGGAAGCTCCTCGCCGTATCGCACCACCGCAACATCCGCCGACGTCTGGTTTTCAAAAATCCGCAACTTGGCCGCCCGATAGGCATCGATGCTTGGGTAGCGATCCATGTGGTCTGGCGCAAAATTCAGCCACACCGCGACAATGGGCCGCAAGGTTCGGATGCTCTCTAACTGAAACGAGCTAAGTTCCAAAGCGACCGTGGCCGGTGGATTTGCTTGAAGAACCACCTCCGCAAACGGCATGCCATAGTTGCCACACGCCGTGCCACCGAGGGCTGCATGAGATAGAATCCGCTCGATCAGCTCAGTCGTCGTGGTTTTGCCATTCGTCCCCGTAATCCCAACAATCTGCCCTTGATAAAACCGCGAGGCAAATTCCACCTCGCCGATCACCTCACCCGCCTTCTGCGAGAATGCGGCCACGTACGAGCCGAAAGTATCGATGCCCGGACTCACCACCACCAAGTCGGCCACCAACTCATGCCCCTCGGCCTCAGTGGCATTGGGATGAATCTCGACGCCGACCGGCATGCCATCAAATGCCGCTGCATCGGCGACATCCCACGCAGACACGCGTGCACCCTCGCGCAACGCAAGCGCCGCAGCCGCACGACCGCTGCGGCCTACGCCGAGAATGGCAATGTGTTTTCCAGTGAGATTCATGTTCTATGCTATCTTGAGTAGAGCGAGACCGAAGAGCGCCAGCATGATCGAAATAATCCAAAACCGAATGATCACCTGGTTTTCATGCCATCCTAACAACTCAAAATGATGATGAATCGGCGCCATCTTGAAGATCCGCTTTTTCCTCAGCTTGAAGCTTCCGACCTGCAGGATCACCGACATCGCTTCCATTACAAAAACACCACCAATGATGACAAGCAAGAGTTCCTGCTTGGTGCAAATCGCCGCTGTGCCGAGCGCGCCACCAATCGCCAAAGAACCGGTGTCTCCCATGAACACCTTGGCCGGATGGCAATTGAACCAAAGGAAGCCAAAGCAAGCACCCACCAAGGCCATCAAAAACACCGCCAACTCGCCGATGAAGCGGTTGTGTGGAATCACCAAGTACTCGGTGGCCATGAAAAAATGACCTGCGAGATAGGCGATGAACGCATAAGAAAGTGCCACACTGATCGTCGTTCCTGCCGCCAATCCATCCAACCCATCCGTGAGATTCACGGCGTTGGAACACCCAACAATCACCAGCGCGAAAAATGGAATAATCATCCAATGCAGATCGATCAACCCAACCTTAAAGAGCGGAAAGCAAATCTCACCAATGCCTAACGGTTTTTCTCCCAACCGATAACCCGCCAGCCCGTCCGCAATCTGCTGGGGTGATGCACCAAACCCCGAAATTTCTGTTTTGAAATATAAGAAACACGCCGCAACCAAGGCGATCACCAGCTGCCATCCCATTTTTTGGCGGCTGCTGATGCCATCGGACTTCTTTTCCTTCACCTTCTTGAAATCATCACAAAATCCAAGCAAGCCGCACGCCGCCATGGTGCAAGCACAGACGGCGACAAAAGGATTGAGCGGACGCGCACAAATGAACGTTGCCACAAGAACCGCGCCGATGATCAGGACCCCGCCCATCGTCGGCGTGCCGATTTTTCCGCCATGGAGTTCCGCGAGTTTATGGACCTCGGCAGCCGTGCGGATCGGTTGACCCACTTTGAGTGAAATCAATCGGCGGATCACCCGTGGCCCAGCGATCACCGAGAAGATGAACGCCAGCAAGCCCGCACTGGCCGCACGAAAGGTGATGTATTGAAAAAGATTTAAAAACGAAAACGCATGCGCCCAAGCGTGGTGGCCCGAGGCGCGTTCCGCTTCGAAGGCTTGATACCAGAAATCGTAAAGTGCAGGTAGCATCAGTTTTGAGGAAATGCAGCGTTCATGACGCGTTCAATTTTAGCGGAGCGACTGCCTTTGAATAGAACAACATCGCCGGGTTTTACTTCACGGGCCAACCACTTGGCGGCCTCGTCAGAATCAGAAAAATAAGTTGCATGGCCAGCGCCCTCGGCAATCCCCTCGGCGCCCTCTCCCACCGCGACGACCGTCAGGTTTTGCTGCGCTGCGAGTGCTCCGACGTGAAGGTGCGCCTTGGCCGCGTGGTCACCAAGCTCACCCATACGCCCGAGGACAATGACGCGCCGAGACCCATCGACCACCGGCGAATCTAACAGCGTTTCAATCGCCGCCGCCATCGATTCCGGGTTAGCATTGTAGGTGTCGTCGATGATGGTGATACCGCAGTAATCGTAGCAGCCCAACCGCCCGTCTGTTAGAATTGCGTTCGAAAGCGCATCAGCGATTTCCAGTGGTGAAAGGCCAAGTTTCCAACCGACCGCCGCAGCAAGCAAGGCATTGACCACCATGTGACGTCCGGGCACGGGAAGTGAAACTTCCACCGGCTCCGCGCCATCGATCACGAGACGGAACGAAGCGCCAGCGACCTCAAGCCGCAAGTTTTCCGCCCGCACGGGACTCCGCTTCCCACCCACGTCAATGCACGACGCTCGCGTCTGCTGCCGCAGGTAATCATGAAATTCATCGTTCGCGGGGAGGAATAGCGTCCCATCCGGCGGCAGCGCGCGTGCGAGCATGCCTTTTTCCTCCGCGATTCCCTCGCGCGTCCCAAAAAACTCGATGTGCGCACTGCCGATGTTCGTGATGATTCCGTATTGCGGTTGGGCCATTTCGCCGAGCGGGGCAATCTCGCCGGGGTGATTCATCCCCATTTCCCAAACGGCCGCGCGGTGCTCGAGGGTGGTCGCCAAAATCGTCAATGGCACGCCGATGTGGTTGTTCAAATTCCCGCGCGTGGCAGAGACCTGAAACTTCTTGGAAAGCACGGCTGCCGTAAAATCCTTGGTGCTGGTTTTCCCGTTAGATCCAGTGATGGCGACAACTGGAATCTCTAATTGATTTCGCCACCAGGATGCGAGACGTTGCAGCGCAAGCAGAGGGTCTTGCACCACGATGACCGCTGTGTTTGCAGGATATTCGCCCACCCATTTCCGCACCACTGCCACTGCGGCGCCTTTCTCAAGGGCCTGCACGGCAAATGCATCGCCATCGAAGTTCTCACCACAAAGCGCAAAAAAGGCCGACCCTTGGGAAATCGTGCGAGTGTCCGTCGAGACCCCACTAGAAATCAGCACGTCGCCCCGGCCTGCAGTGATCGATGCACCGAGGATTTCTGCGAGTTGCTGGACGAAAATGGGCTTCATCTCATGTCGGCAATCACTTGGGCGCGCTCGCGTAGAGCCCGACTCGCATGCTTGCGATCTTCAAATTCAATGGTCTCGTTGGCAAATTGCTGAGTGGTCTCATGGCCTTTCCCAGCGATGAGAATAATGTCGCCCGAAAGCGAATTTTGCACCGCGAAGTCAATCGCTTGTGCTCGATCAGCGATGCTCCGATAAGTCTTACCTCTGAGGCCGGATTCAATTTCGCGGATGATCTCAAGCGGGTCTTCGGAGCGCGGATTGTCCGAGGTCACCACGCATGCATCGCTGTGACGCGCCGCAGCGATCGCCATGAGCGGGCGCTTGCCTTTGTCGCGATCCCCACCGCAGCCAAACACCGTGATGAGACGGCGCGGATTGAGTTCCTTCAGCGTGCGACACGCATTTTCCATGGCATCTGGCGTGTGCGCATAATCGACAAAAACCGTCGCGCCTCCCGCGTTGCCAACGTTCTCCATGCGCCCGGGCACTTGTGGCGTATCGGCCATCGCCGCGACCGCGTCGCGCGGACGGATGCCGCAAGCAGCGCTCGCAGCAATCGCGCCTAACAGGTTATAAACATTGAACCTTCCGATCAACGGAGAGCGCACCAGAAAGGTTTTCCCTTTGGCCGCGAGCTCAAACTCCATCCCCTTGGCACTCTGCCGGAAATTGTTCGCTCGGAAATCAGAATGCACGCCAAATCCAAAGCGGATGATGGGCATTTTACCTTCTAACATCCCTGCTAACTCGGAACCATAGGCGTCATCCGTATTGATCACCGCCACCGGTTTTTTCCCGAGTGGATTCCCCGCCAACTCAAGAAACCAATCCGCTTTCGCCTTAAAATAAGCAGCGAGCGTTCCATGATAATCGAGGTGGTCTTGGGTGAGATTGGTGAACACACAGGCGTCAAATCCGATCGCAGAGACTCGTTTTTGATGAATGCCGTGTGAAGAAACCTCCATGGCCACGCCACGGCAGCCATGGTCGCGCATCTTCCCTAACAGCGCAGCGAGCTCGATCGAACCCGGAGTGGTGTGCTTGGCCACCTCCACCGTCTCTCCATCATCCACAAGAATCGTCCCTAACAAACCCGCACGATGCCACACGGATTTCATGAGATGATGCAGCAGGAATGAAGTGGTGGTCTTACCATTGGTCCCCGTGACTCCCACCATCGCAAGATCTTTCCAAGGGTCTCCCTCAAAAGCGGCCGCGAGCAAGGCGACCGCCAACCGGCTATCAGGCACATGCAACCAAGTCACCGCTGCCGCCAAGTCAGGCGGGGGAGCGATTTCTGCTAGAATCACCGTGGCACCTGCCGTCATGGCATCATCGATGAAACGGTGCCCATCGAGATTTGTGCCGCGGACCGCCGCAAAAATCATGCCCGGTCCTACTTCGCGCGACGATGATGAGATCCCGGTCACTTCGGAATCCAGTGATCCAGCGATCGTGACTTTAGGCAAATGAGAGACAATATCGCGGAGAATCATTGGGTGACGGCAATCGGTGAGCTGGTGTTTTCGGTCGGTTGGAGATTCATATGCGATGCAACTCGTTTGCCGATTTTACTGAAAATAGGAGCGGCGATCAGACCACCCTGATGTTTGAGACCCGGAATCCTTGGATCATCGATGACCACGATGCAGACGAAGGCAGGATCTTGAGCGGGCATCATGCCTGCGAACGAGGTAATCATGCGATCCGTGAAGTAGCCGCCCTTTGGATTATGCTTTTGAACGGTTCCCGTCTTACCTGCAACGAGGAAACCAGGGACGGCTGCGCGGGTCGCGGTTCCGCCGGTGACCACCTTTTCCAAGGCGCTTCGCATCTCGCTTGCGGTCTTGGGCTTGAGAACTTGGCGAACCACTTCGGGTGGATAATCTTCCACCACCGTTCCGTCATTCGCGATCAAGGATCGAACAATGTGCGGCTTTCTGAGGTTTCCATCGCCGGCAATCACCGAGTAGGCGCAGGCAAGTTGCAGAGGGGTCACGTTCGATGCATAGCCGTAGCATGCACGCGAGAAGTCCACTTCATTGCCCGTATTGCGCGCAGTCCCCGCACTTTCTCCGCTCAAAAGAATTCCGGTCTTCCGGCCAAATCCAAAGCTCTGGAGGTATTCGTAGAAGCGCTTCGCTCCAAGCTGACGCCCGATGCTAAAGGTGCCGATGTTGTTCGATTTCTGGAGCACGCCTTCAAAGGTGAGCGCTCCTGCAGGGTGATCATCCCTCACAACGTACCCCTTACCCTGATAGAGCCCATTATGGCAATTGATCGACTTTTGCGGAGTCACTAGGCCTTCATTGAGTGCTCCGGCAGTTGCTACAATTTTAATCGTCGAACCAGGTTCATAAATCGCCTGGATGGCATAGTTATAACCATTTTCCGAAATGTCCTGCTTTAGGTTCAGGTCGAAGTGCGGGCGACTGGCCATCGCCAGGACCTCACCCGTTTTGGGGTCCATCAAGACCACCGCTCCCCGCTGCGACTGGAAATGCGTTAGACCCGCATCCAATTCTTCTTCAACGATCGACTGAATCCCCATGTCGATGGTGAGCTTGACGTTCAAGCCCGCACGCGGCGGGGTCAAGCTGCCCGCATTGCCAGGAACCACGAGACCTCGTGCGTCCCGGCAATGTTCCCGTGAGCCATCGCGCCCCGCGAGAAATGATTCCATCGTTGACTCGATTCCGAACAATCCAAGAACTTGGGTGTGTGGCTTCCCTTCCTCATCCTTCTTTTCAACCTCACCCGTGAAACCAACCAAGTGGGTCGCAAGGTTGGGCGCGGAATACCAACGCTTGATCGAATTCTCGAATTCAAACCCTTGAATGCGCCGCCCCTCGATTTCCTTCCGCAAATTTTCCGCAACATCATCAGGCAGATCTTTCGCAATCGGCACCCATTTTCCTTTGCTGGTTAGAATCTTGTCACGGAGCTCGTCGCGGCGCATGCCGAGCGGCCGAGCGATGATGCCAACCGAGTAGTCCAGATGGCGCTGTACGATTGAGTCCGCCGATTCGCGAATCAATAGATCACCTCTCAAGCCATAGATTCGGCGGCCCTTTTTCACTTCACTCAATTCGTTCCAACCCGCCTCACGGGATGCCTCATCGTACGCCAAGCCAAAACTCGCGAGCTTGGGATCCATGAGATGGTTCTTGTCCACAAACAGCGTAGAAACCGGAACGCTCTTCGCCATCGGCTCTTCTCGACGGTCAACAATCATACCGCGGATCGCCGGCAATTTCTCGGTACGATGATAGGCCTTGCGCGAGTTCTCTGCGTAATGCTGGCGGTTCACTAACTGAATCTGAACAAGCCGTGCCGACAAAATGCTGAGCACGATCACAAGGAGCGTGCAAAGAACGATGCAGCGGTTTTGAAAAGCAGAATTCACAAGCTAAGGTGCGGCAGATGCCACGCTATCACGGGGTGCTGGTGTCGCCTCGATCTCTTCGATGATCCCCGCCGGAATCGGCCGTAAGGTTGAGCCGTTTTCCTCGATTTGGGTGCGGATCACGAAGCGGTTGAGAAGTTGGTCCATCCGCATCTCGGTGGTGCGAATGTCCAGCCGGCATTGCTCGATGTGGCGGTCAATGGCATCAACCTCACGGCTCAAGCGCACTTGTTGGTTTTTGCAAATCGCGTGCTGGACGCCTCCGACGCTGACAATGGCAGCGGTAATGAAAAGCGCGATAAACACCGAGGCAGGTGTACGAACTTCGTTGCGGTGGCGATTCATGGCGTTGGGGCTATAAGCTCGGCAACCCGCAGTTTGGCACTGCGGGCTCGTGGGTTTTGGGTGGTTTCCTCAGCGGTTGGGCTGATGGCCTTGCGGACCAACAGCCTAAATTGGTAATCTGGGTTGGGGCGTGGTTCGGGCCAACCCCGCTCATCGAGAAATTCCGTGGAGCGATGCTTTAAAAATCGTTTCACCATTCGATCCTCCAAGCTGTGGAAAGTGATGATCAACAAGCGCCCGCCCGGCTTGAGCACCGATGGTGCCGCCGCTAGTGCCGTGGCTAGCGACTCAAGTTCTTCATTCACCGCCATGCGAATCGCTTGAAATGTCTTGGTCGCCGGATGGGTTCTGCCATGGCGGCCGATCGCCTTTTCGATGCAGTTCGCAAGGTCGAGTGTGGTGACAAAGCGTTTGCTTTCGCGCTGTTTGAGAATCGCCGCCGCGATCCGTCGGGCCTTGGACTCCTCGCCGTATTCAAACAAAATCCGAACGATGTCTGCCTCGGACCAATGATTGACAATTTCCGCTGCGGTCCTCGGGCTGGATGGCCCCATCCGCATGTCGAGCGGACCTTCGCGCATGAAGGAAAATCCGCGCGCCGCCGAATCCAACTGACGCGACGAAACCCCCAGATCCATCAGCAGCCCATCGGCCTTCTCGCCCATCCGGATGGCGGGAATATCTGCGACTCCAGAGAAATTTCCCTCCCAAGTGAAAAACTGGTCGCCGAAACCAGCGAGACGCGCCCTTGCATGCTCGAGCGCCTCTGGGTCGCGATCGACCCCCAAAACCCTCGCGCCAGCTTTGAGAAAAAGCTCGCTATGCCCACCGCCACCCAGGGTGCCGTCGATGATGAATTTGCCGCCATCTGCGGCCATCCACTCAAGCGTCTCCGCCGGAAAAACCGGCAGATGGTACGCACCTGAGCCCGCAGGCAGAGAGGATTCACCGGACGCCTGCGCTGACAACCAGCCAGGAGCAGCGCAGCCGTCCGTTTGATCGGCAAATGACCGAGCCGTCCCGAGCTCGGCACCTTGCCTTGTGAAAAAAATTTGCGAGGTCCGCGCTGTAAACCAGCCAGCAACGGCGCGGACCCCCGCTCCAAATCGCGCGCAACGCTCTGTCCCGAGAGACCCTGCGCGCTCAACCATGAAAATCAACGAATGCCGCACCGACAACCAGCCAGGAGCGATACGAGCATCCGTTTGGATCAATGCACCCGCGTGCTGTCCCGAGCGCGCAAATGCATTTGAAAATGAAAAACTGGCCCCCCCGAACACCCGTGCAGCCACGGCCGAAACCGCGGATGGACATCCGGTTTCTTCAGTAAGGTGGGTTAGGGTCGCGTGCATTGAGAAGAATCGGCTTCGTGAAGCTTCAGCTCATAAAATCCCGAGGTCGTCCGCCTCGTCGGTCGCCATCTCGATTTCCAGAACTCGGGAATGGTTGGTCTTGCTCCAGACCTCGAAATGCAATCCTCGGCCCGCAAGCACCACCTCGGCCTCCGCAACAATCCCGGCTCCCTCACTCAAGTCCTTGGGAACCAGCAATTTACCTTGGTCGTTCACACTTGCAGTCCGGCAAAGCATCGATAAACGACCCAACATGGCCGTCTTCTTGGCCGGCGTCAGGTCACTCGACTTAACCGTCTCGACGCGCTCATCGAACGCTTTCTGGCTCAACACTTTGATCACCGGCATGTCGTGCGTCCGCGAGGAGAGCAAATACAGGACTTCTCCCGCGACCGGACGCCAAGCAGTCGGAATGGAAACCCGGAATTTCGGGTCCATTTTGTAGGGCGTGTAGCCCATGTAACTCTGGTTGGAGGCGCTCACAGGAAAGATCAACCGATCGCTCGGTGCTAGAAAGTACACCGGAGTACACCAAAACATCAAGATCAAATTAGGTTATTTTTAATAAATCTTTAAGTAAATAAAAATCAACGAGTTGTGCTAGATTAAGACCCGAATTTCCACCGAGCTGGCCTCAAAAGATGCAAGGACTTTTTTAAAAAATTGGGCACTTTTGCAGAAAAACGACCGATTTACGCGTATTTTTTGAAAGACTAGATTCAAAGTGTACTTAGAAGTCGATTTTTTGAGCAAATTCTCCTTTTTTCCTTCTAGATCTCCATCGCCACGGTCCGCACCTGCCGGTTTCCACACCGCAAATGCCTTGTGCACCTCACCTGAATTCAACAACCTCCCATTCACCACCATGCACTCTTGGCAAGCCATCATCCTCGGCGTGATCGAAGGAATCACCGAATACCTGCCCGTCAGCTCAACGGGCCACTTAATCGTCGCTCAACGCTTGATGGGGATAGGCACCCAAGGTGCCACCTCCAAAGAGGCGGCCGATGCCTTTGCAGTCTGCATCCAAGGGGGCGCAATCCTAGCGGTCGTCGGCCTTTATGCGAAGCGGGTCACCCAAGTGATGCGCGGCATGCTCGGCATGGACCGCGAAGGATTGAAAATCGGCATCGCGCTCATCGCGGGCTTTCTCCCTGCGGCAGGAATCGGCGTGGTACTCAGCCATTGGATCAAAGCCCATCTCTTCGGCATCTGGCCCGTGATCACGGCATGGATCATCGGCGGTATCGCGATCCTCATGGTGAATCGCTGGAGAAAAAACCAAGCAGCCAGCGCCGGAAAAAAGGAACTCACCGACCTCACGTGGCAACTCGCCCTCGTGATCGGCCTGCTCCAATGCGTGGCGATGTGCCCTGGAACAAGTCGCAGCCTCATGACGATCTGCGGTGGCATTCTCGTGGGCCTCTCGATTCAAGCCGCCGTGGAGTATTCATTTCTACTTGGAGTCCTGACACTCACCGCCGCCACCGCCAAGGATGCGATCGGTAAAGTGCAGGGCATCGACCCCGCTTATAACACCTTATTTGGCGGCATGAAGCTGATGCTCCACGAGTACGGAATGATGCCGCTGCTCGCCGGTAGCGTGGCCGCCGCTCTGTCTGCCGCGCTTGCGGTGAAATGGCTCGTCTCGTATCTACAAAGCCACAGCCTCTCGATTTTCGGATGGTACCGCATCGCCCTCGGCTTAATCATCGGCGGCTCAATCACCGCCGGATTTCTAACGGTCTAACAAAGCCGCACCATATCCTTGATGAATTGGCCCCATAGGAAAATGAGGCCGCGCGTGGAGTATTGAAAGTGGCCATCGCCCGTCAACCGGATGATCCCTGCCGCCAGGTTGTGCTCAACCTGTTTGCGCATTTCCAGCTCGATCGCATCCTCGATTTCCTCTGGATCCGGCATCCTCAAGTGACCGATTGGAACACGCAAGCGGCCCAAGTAGTTGCGGTGATCTGTTAAAATTTCGTGAAAACAACTTTTGTCGCAGGGAACGTGGTTCCACTGGACATTGGGTGAGCATTGAAGCGTCGGCGCAAACGGAAAATTCGTCGTGCGCCACGTGCATCCATCGTCATCGTACGAGGTGATCGAAACAAACGCAAAAGCCACGTCGCTCTGCTCGCAAAGACACACCGCCGCAACGGCTCGCTCTTCCGGATGCCAGAACAACCGGAAGAATTGCTGCATCCCAGCCCATTCCCAACCGCAATCCGAAACATGCTCGAATCCCGCCTCTTCCATCGCCGCAGCGGACTCACTCGCATTCGGGAAAAATGAAGGATTGGGAAGCTCACGGTGGCGCAAGCGATTGTTGAGCGGCAAACGCATCCGGCGGATGCGAGTCAATAACTCAACCCACGGCAGAAATAACCACAAGAGCACCCCAAACACTCCACCGACGAGATTTTCGGTTATAAAATAGCAGAGGCAAAAGCTTGCCGCCAAAAACGTCAGCGCGCCTAATTTCCGCAACAATCCCATCCGCGCCGAGCGCAACGCCATGGCTAAAACCATGAGGCCGATAACAATTAGGGTTTCACGCATGAGAATGGAATCAAAAGGATCGTGCCGAATCAGCACTCGCTACGAGTCCCACGGTTCCCGATTCGGCGCAAGGGCTTGTTTTCCATGAAATCATACAAAGTACTCTCTCAAACCCACGCCTGAGCCAACAATTCCCGCAACCGCTGCGGATCGGTCGCTGAGGTCTTGGCCACAAACCCACGGGCATGAGCAAAGTGAACATCATCGCATCCCTCGATCCGCGTGAAATCCAAGCCCGGATCATCCTGGTGGCGAGAAAGACCGTACCCCCCTCCTCGGCGATCTGGGTAAACCATCCCGACCACCCCGGCAGCGGCCGGACTCGAATCGATAAATCGCGGCAAACCCGCCGATGGCTCGTCTGGCAACGGCTCGGTGCGCGGCATAAATAAAACGTGAAACGACCCCTTGGGCGTCTCGATTTCCCAAAACTCCGCCACGCTGGCGATGAAATCCATCCGCTCACGCAGGTTTTTCAAATAGTCCAGGAGATCAGCTCCGATCCAGCGCATCACCTCCCACAGCGGCTCGCCCGGCTGCAATTCGCTCACGGCTGCAAAACGGCGCAACAACGTGGTATCAATCGGCGAGTTGAGCTTAAACAAGGTTTCCCGCGCCACACCCAGCCAGCGCGCAGTTTCGATAGGCCCCCTCGTGTCGAACCACTCCGCAGGCTCCAACCAATCACAGTATTTCCGAGCATCCTCGTAGACCCCAAGATACTGCAACACGAGACTCAGCGCACACGTCGGCGAATGGTCCTTCGGAAATTGATGGTGGTCGAAGTTCCCTCGCTCAGGCACGTGCTCATGCCCGACGTCCACCACCGCAGTGCTAGGGTCAGCAAGATCCTCCGCCGTCGGCTCACGGCGGAAGACCGCGACCGAATTTCCGGCCAGCAAAAGGCAGCAGGCCAAAAACTCATCTTTGTGCGAGCCGCCAGGGTGGGTAAGAATTCGTGAAAAAGTCATGTGAGATCCGGTGCCGACGGCAGATGCTGAAGCCGCACACCCCACAAGGAAAGAATTTTGCGGCATTCGTCGCCAGGAACACGAAACTCGGTGCCCCGCAACCGCCAAACCGTCGAAAATTCTTTGATTTCGCAAAATTCCACCATTTCAATTGGCATTTTGCCCAATCCCGCCTTGCCATGACGGCCAAAACCATTCATAGCCGCGCCCCCTTCTCACGGAGGTTCACCTTTATCCCATTGTCATGTCTGATCTGAAAATTCGAAATCTCGCCATCATTGCCCACGTTGACCATGGGAAAACCACACTGGTTGACCAGCTTCTCCAAGCCGGCGGCACCTACCGTGAAAACCAAGCCACCACCGAGCGCGCCATGGACTCCATGGACCTCGAGCGCGAAAAGGGCATCACCATCAAGGCGAAAAACACCTCCATTCTCTGGAACGGCTACACGATCAACATCGTCGACACCCCAGGCCACGCCGACTTCGGCGCCGAGGTGGAACGCGTCATGAAAATGGTCGATGGCGTCATCCTCGTGGTCGACGCCTCCGGTGGCCCTCAAGCGCAAACCCGCTTCGTGCTCCGCAAGGCGATGCAAGAAGGCCTCAAACCGATCGTGGTCATCAATAAGATCGACCGCCCACTCTCCGATCCCGCGAAAGTCCGCGACCAAGTGCTCGAACTCTTCCTCGACCTCGACGCCGATGAAGATCAGTTCAACGCTCCATTCTCCTATGGCTCCGCCCGTGACGGCTATTTCATGGACAGCCCGGACGACGAGCGCAAGGACTGCATTCCGCTCCTCAAACAAATCGTCGAGCACATCCCCGCTCCCAAGGCTGACCCCGACGCACCATTCCTGATGCTCGTTTCAAACATCGAGTGGGACGAATACGTCGGCCGTGTCGCCATCGGCAAGGTCCTCGGCGGCAGCGTCAAAAAAGGCGATACCGTTTTCCTTCTCCGCGGCGACGGCACCAAGACCCAGTCGAAAGTCCTCAAAACCTTCACCTACTCCGGTCTCGCGACCACGGACTCCGAAGGTTGCGGCGCAGGCGGCATCGTCGGAATCGCAGCGGGCATCGAAAACGTCCAAATCGGTGAGACCATCGCCGGCGACAGCAGCATTGAGCCACTTCCATTCGTCGCCATCGACCCGCCCACCGTTTCGATGCAGTTCTCCATCAACGACGGCCCACTCGCCGGCAAGGAAGGCAAGCACGTCACCACCCGCGCCATTCGCGACCGTCTGATGCGCGAACTGAAGACCAATATCTCCATCACCGTGGAAGATACCGACACCGCAGGCCTCTTCAACGTCTCCGCCCGTGGAGCCATGCAAATCGCCGTCCTCGTCGAGCAAATGCGCCGCGAAGGATTCGAAGTGCTCGTTTCCCGTCCAGTCGTGATCTTCCGCCGCGATGACCATGGCAAGCTGCTCGAGCCATTCGAAACCCTCTACGTCGAAGCCCCAGGCGACTACACCCAAGGGATCCTCAAGATTCTCATGAACCGCAAAGGACTCATGGAACACATGGACACCGAAGCCAGCGGCCGCGTGTTCATCCAAGCCAGCATCCCGACTCGTGGTCTCATCGGCTTCGAAACCGAACTCGTGAACCTCACCTCCGGCCACGGCATCATGAGCCACTTGTTCAAAGAATACGGCCCGCACGCTGGCGAAATCCAGAACCGCACGACCGGCACGCTCGTCTCCATGGATTCCGGCACCGCCACCCCTTACTCACTGCAAATGCTCGAAGACCGCGGCACTCTCTTCGTCGCTCCCGGCGATGCCGTGTACGGCGGCATGCTCGTGGGTGAAAACCCGCGCGTCGGCGACCTTCCAGTCAACCCGGTCAAGGAAAAGCACCTCGACAACATGCGTTCATCCGGCAAGGACAAAACGTCCAAGCTCACGCCCGCACTCCGCTTCTCACTGGAACGCGCCATCGAATACATCGATGCCGACGAGCTAGTGGAGGCCACCCCGCTCAACATCCGCCTTCGCAAGCGAATCCTCGACGCCAACGTCCGCAAGCGCGCTCAAAAAGGCACCGACGATCGCGGCTCACGCGGCTAATCGGTCGCCACTCAGGCCCTTAACGGGCTCACACCCGGAACCGATCCAAATCCCGTGGCTGAGAAAAACATCGTCTACTTCGACCTAGAAACGCAACGCAGCTTCGGCGACGTCGGCGGCTTCGCGCACAAGGACAAGATGCAAGTCTCCGTCGCGGTGACCTACAGCACCGCTCGCGGAACCTACGAGATCTACCAGGAAAGCGAGATGGAAAAGCTCGGCGAAGAACTCGTCCGGGCCGATCTCGTCGTCGGATGGAATCACCTGCAGTTCGACTACCCTGTCTTGCAGCCGTATGTTTTCCACACGCTCAGCGAGCAAACGCTCAATCTCGACATGATGCTCGAGTTGGAAAAAATCGTCGGCTTCCGCCTCAAACTCGACTCCGTGGCCTCGGCAACCCTTGGCACCGGAAAAACGGCAGACGGGCTCGATGCCCTCCGCTGGTGGCAAGAACACAAAAAATCTGGCGATTTCGCCCCACTCCGCAAAATCGCCGAGTACTGCGCCTTCGACGTGAAGGTCACCAAGTGCGTCCACGAGTACGCCGTCGAACACGGCTTGCTCAAATACGACGACAAAAGCGGCCGCATCGCCGAAATCGCAGTGGACTGGAAGTAGCGACGGTTAGTGATTTCGATCCCTCCGATCTCTGTAGCGCCACTGGAAGCGCTCATGAAAGTCATCGTCCAAATCTGACGCTTGAATACGTGCAAAACCATACTTGTGTCTTATATCGAGACCTGAGTCTGTAACTTTTTGGATGGAAGCCTCAAAATACTCTATGCCTCCCTTAATTTTTAATGTCCCAATTATATTTCCTGCTGATTCAGCCCAAATTTTTTTCCTAACTTCATTTTGGTAGCTAGCGAACTTCTCCTGCAAGGAATCAATTGAAATTAATAGTTCATTTCTGCGCTCCTCCAACTTAAATTTGCGTTCCAAAACGGATGCTAGTGTTTTTTGAGCCTTGGAAAAATCAGAATCCAAAAGCAAGAATCGTGACTTATTAGATAGAAGATTATTATAATGTGAATTCAAACGCTTTAATTCAGATTCAGCCGTCAAAAAATCATGCTGCCCGCCAGTGTCTCCAGTCGAAAAAAATCCATTACGATCCACGATGAAAGAGAATCCAACAGCCGCCATTACCAATAAGATTAATCCTAACAGATAAGATATAATTACCGGGTACTCTTCTGGGGCTAATGCCATCGTTTCATATCACTGATTACCTTGAGGTATTTTACTGAGGAAAATTTGAAGCGATTTGATCTGATCTTTTTTTCCTTGAATTTTTTCCAAGATAATGCCAGAGCCGCTTACCCTAATACGCCCTTTAGCTTTAGCTGAAGCATCCTCATAATTAGATCTACTCAACTCAAGCTGTAATTGCCTAATTTCACCTTCAATTGATCGAATTTTTGATGCATACAATGCGTGAGTCTGAACCTCATCCATCTTTTTCTGAAGCGAATCCTGCTCACGCTTACTATTCTTCTCTTTTAGAGCCTGCTCGCGGGCCGTTATTGCAGAAGCTTCATTCTGACTATGAGCCAGACGTTCCGCCTCCAGAGCATCGGTTTTCTGCTTAGGGTCGAACTGATAAAAATCAATCATGTCATCAGGAAGCTCCTCAAACGGAATACGCTTCAACCCCTCATCATGAACTATCTGTAATCCAACCGCAGTTACTTCACGGATAATTACATTTTTATAAATGGCACCATTCTTCACCTTCAACTCAACTAAGCTAGCACCTTTGGCATTTCCTCGCACGTACGACCGATAACTATTTTTATAAAATTCAAATGAATCGAGCTGTTTTTTGAAAGCCGCATCGGCATTTTTGAGTGTTTCATCTAATAAAAATATTCTGGATTTTTGAGATTGATTGTTAGATTTAAATCGCTCTAACTCTGAAAATCCCCTTTTTAGTTTTTCACTGGCTTTTATGCGAATTTGTCCTTCTTGGATATGGTGGCGAAGACTGTCGATCTCCCTTCCTTGTTCACGCAAAATTGCTTCAGGAGACAAATCACCAGCCCAAATATTTTTATCTAAGGCGATTATGGAAAAATATCCAAACCCAAGAACGATAGCTAATGCCAGAATCGTGCCTATCACGCCTGGACCACGACTGCTTTGTATTAATTCACTTAAACTCATTGCCGTATTATGTTATTTAATTTTATACTTAGCACGGTAAATTTCATATTGATTTTGCAAATCATTCTTGCGTTTATCTAGTTCGAAAATATCTTTCTCAAGATTGGCAATCTCTTCTGACTGCCTCTTATTTATTTTTTTAGATTCTTCAAGAATAGCTCCAACATCAGGAGGGAAATTATTTATTTCTTCTTCGATTATAGCGATTTCACCTCTAAGGCGCGCGATTTCCGAATCTTGTTTTTGAATTTTATTGGCCGACGCCTCATCTCTCTTGCATGAGGAAAAGATAGATACCAAAAGACTTAAAATGAACTTTGGAAAAAAAGAAGATTTCATGGCGCGTATCTTTGCACTTAGTGATTTTGAGAGACCAGCGAGGATCTAAGCAGTCTCAAGAATTGGGTAGTGTATGACGGCATACAGATCAAGGAAATTCCATGAGGATGCCGACGACGATTCAAAACCGGATTTGTCGCCTATTCAAAACCGGACAGTCCGTTAGAGGCCGTAAGTCCCTAGAATTGGGGGCCAGAGGTCCTTTGGAGTGTAGTCCACGACCCAAAATTTCAGGTCTGGATGATGTACGACGGTGACCGACTTCCGGGATGTCGCGGCGATCTCGTAATTTCGGCCCTCAAAATCGATGGTTTGTTCGTTGTTCACACGCCGGGTACCACGCATTGAGATGAGGTGAGCTAGATTTTTGGACCACCACCTCCATCATCAGCCCAGATGAATACCACGCCACGCAAACGCTACACCCCAGAGTCCGAAGCTCAGGCGGTTGAGCTCATTCGTACCGGAAAGGCCGTGTCCCAAATCGCCGAAGAACTCCGCATCGGCAGTAGCCTACTCTATCAACGGAAGCTGGACTCGCACCCTGCGACGTAAAAACTCCCTCCTCAAACAGGAGAATGACATTTCAGAAAAAGCCGCAGTCGTCCTCGGCACCAGACCCCAACTCAACTCCCGCAAATGACCGACGACATCCACCAAACCACCGGCCATGGCATCCGACCGATCTGCACCACCCTCGGCGTCCCCCGCAGTAGTTACTACCACGCTGCACCATCGACTCCCAGCCAGTGCTCCGATCAGAAAATCGGTAGCGTGATCGAAGTCATTTTCAAACGTCACCGCCGCCGCTATGGCTACCGGAGAATCCAAGAAGAGCTTGCCGATCAGGACATCACCTGTGCTCCCGCCCGCGTCCGCAGAATCATGATGGAACGTTGATGTGGAAGCATGTGTGGTCGACGACGGGAAGTTGCGCCCATTGCCAAAGCCAACGGTTTGGATTGAGTTTGCCGACCGCATACCAAGCTCCCACTAACCGCAATCAGCGAATCTGAACTTACACAAAAATTTTGACACCCTCGCTGTATTGGGCTTTCACTTGGTTTTTGTCTTCCAGAATGATGTTGTGGAACATTGCTCCACGATGCAGCGCCCCCCGACTGGACCCAGTGACCCCCCCACCTTGACCCAGTGAACCCCCCACCTTGACCCAGTGAACCCCCAACTGGGCCCAATGCTCCTCCAACTGGGCCCAATGCTTCCACAACTGGCCCCAGTTACCCCTCGACTGGACCCAGTTACCCCCCCGACTGGATCCAGTGCCCCCCTCGACTGGCCCCAGTGACCCCCCGACTGGCCCCAGTGACCCCCCGACTGGCCCCAATGCTCCCCCGACTGGGCCCAATGCTTCCACAACTGGCCCCAGTGCTCCCACGACTGGGTCCAATGCTCCTCTACCTGGACCCAATGCTCCCACAACTGGGCCCAGTGCTCCCACAACTGGGCCCAATGCTCCCACGACTGGCCCCAATTACCCCCCGACTGGCCCCAATTACCCCCCAACTGGGCCCAGTCGGACGGGCTGCTTGCGCAAGGACCGGCACATCCTCAATGTCTTACGCCGATTTCCGAGCCTAGCTCCTGCTCACATGCTCCAAGCGACGGAGGTGCTCACGACAGCACAGCCGCAATCACAGGTATCGGGGGATATCACGAAATCACACCACCGGAATCTGGTTTGCAGCATGATGAGGTTCGCGATGCCTCGCAAGGACTCGCGCTACAAGTTTCCTAGCTTCCTCGGTCCACAGAACGAGACTTGCCACAACGCCAATCAGAAAAAAATCAACCAGTGGAATGAGCTGGGTGTGAAAAATTTTGTTCAGCGGTCCAGTGTAGATCACCGCAAGGTGGAGTACGTTCGCCAGAAGCAAGCCACTGAGTAGCCAACGATTCTTGAAGAGGCCGAGCCGAAACACCGATTGAGTGGCACTTTGGCAGTTGAGTGCATTGAACCACTGGCTAACTGCTAGAATGGTAAATGTCTCTGTCCGCACGAGCTCAAATGGCAAACCACGCGAAAGCTGCCAGCCATAAAAGCCAAGCGTCGCAATCACCGCAGAGGCAACCATGCAGAACATCCTCCAAAACATTTCCCGAGTGATCAACGCCTCATCCCGAGGAATGGGACGCCGTGACATCTCATCTCCTTCTGGACCTTCCATGACCAAATTGATCGTCAACGCTCCTTCAGTGACGATGTTAATCCAAAGAATCTGCACCGCAGCAAGTGGCAACGGAAGGCCTAGGAATAATGCGATGAGCAAAATCATCACCTCGTCGATTGACGTAGCAACCAAAAATAAGATCACCTTCTTGAGATTCTGATAAACGAGGCGTCCTTCCTCGATGGCATGGACAATCGTGGCAAATTGATCGTCTGCAATAATGATTTTTGCCGCACCCTTGGCCACCTCCGTGCCTGTGATTCCCATTGCCACTCCGACGTCTGCAGCAGCAAGCGCCGGTGCGTCATTGACACCATCACCGGTCATCGCGACCACATGGTGCAGATCTTGAAATGCCTTAACGATTCGCAGCTTTTGAGCAGGGTGAACGCGAGCAAAAACCGAAACGTGCTCAATCTTCGCCCGCAGCTCCTCTTCCGTCATCTGCTCAAGCTCGCGCCCTTCAATTGCGAGATCTCCTTCCCGTGCGATTCCAAGCAAGGTCGCGATCGCTAGGCCCGTGGCTTTATGATCGCCTGTGACCATGACCGGCCTGATACCCGCTCTTTGGCATTCCCTAACAACAGCAGCCACTTCTTCGCGGGGCGGATCGGTTTCACCCACCAGCCCAAGAAAGGTTGCCATTCCCTGAAGTCGTGAAATGCCATCACCCTTGCTAAGATCTAGCCCCCGAACTTCCGCTCCAGCGAGCAACCGCAGCGTCCTTGCCGCAAACCCTGCGCAAGCAGATTCCATGGCCCGGCGAACCTCTGAATCAATAAGTATCCGCTGATCGTTCATTTGCACATGACTGCATAGTGCGATTAGATCCTCTGGGGCGCCTTTCAGGTAGATCCTTGCGTGCTCCCCATGGCCGTGTTGGGTAGCCATCATTTTGATGCTGGAATCGAATGGAATCTCCGCGACCCGAGGGAACTGGCCCCGCAGACGCTCCGGATGGATTCCAGCCTTGTGGGCAAGTGTGAGTAGCGCTGCCTCCGTCGGGTCACCCAGTGAACGCCATCGAGAATCAGCCCCATCCGGCGGCACCAAATGCGCATCATTGCAAAGTACCAGCGCCTCTAGCAATTGAGTGATCCCAAAACCATTGTCCACAATACAAACATCCCCCTCCACCTGTAACTGTCCCTCGGGAATATAACCAATTCCACTCACATGAAACGTGCGACCGTCGGCGAGCCAGAGGGCGGTTACCGTCATCTCATTGCGTGTCAGCGTTCCTGTCTTATCGGTACAGATCACGCTGGTTGATCCAAGTGTCTCGATGGCTGCGAGCCTTCTCACAATCACCCTTCGAGCAGCCATCCGCTGCATTCCTATCGCCAACGCAATTGTCATGGCAACAGGCAAGCCTTCTGGCACGATCGAGACCATCTGACTGATCGCCACCATGAGAATCTCCGCGAATGGCAATCCACGTCTAACGCCAAAAATGATGATCACGACGAACAAACCAATCGCCGAGCCCGCAAGATAGTGGCCAAGCTGCCTGATTCGAAGTTCTAATGGCGTTTTTGAATCTCTAACAGACTCAGTGAGATTAGCGATTCTCCCGATTTCCGTCTTACTCCCTGTCGTCACCACGATCGCACGCCCTCGGCCACTGGTAATGTGCGTCCCAGAAAAAACGAGGTTTACCTGTTCGGCCAATGGTGAATCCGCAGGAATCGGCTCAACAATTTTTGCAATGGGTTGTGACTCACCCGTTAGAGTAGCCTCTGATGCCTCCAAGGATAGTGATTCGATCAAGCGTGCATCGGCAGCGACGGCATCACCTGCGGCGAGTATCAAGACATCACCTTGAACAAGACCACGTGCCTCCACGAGCGATTCTATTCCACCGCGCAAGACCCGCGCTTTTAATGTAGCCAGTTGGTGCAGCGACTCCATGGAATGCGCGGCTCTTCCCTCTTGGATTGCACCAATCACCGCATTGATCACCAGTACGGCAAGAATCACCATGGAGTCACCCCGCTCTCCAAGGATTAAAGCGATCAGTGCTGCGAACACTAATAGATAGATGAGCGGACTCGCAAACTGACTCATGAAGATCGTCGTCAGCGAACGAGGCTTTTTCTCGACAAGGGCGTTCGGCCCGCAAATGGAGAGGCGCCGCGAAGCCTCCTCATGTGAAAGCCCATCATCTACATTGCTACCTGTTAGGAGAATCACCTCTTTCAAACCCATGGCATGCCATTGTTTGTAGGAGATCGTGGATTGATTTTCTTCGATCATTGCTGCATGGCTCCACGTTCAATTCTTGCATGAGTGATCCTACCGGCACTCATCAAACCCACGGCATGCGTGAAGCTCTTATGGTATCAGAAAACGAACGTTTCTCGACACTGAAATGAGCCTAGCCTCAAAAATTTATAATCGACATCACATCGGACTTCATCAGAAATTTAATTCTTATGAATCGCTTAATTTTCACGATCGCCTTGATGACCGTATCATTGTCACTTGGTAGAAACCAGCACCGCACAAATTGAAAACAAATACGCCGCGGATGTTGCGAAGTTCGCGACCGCCCCCGTGCCTGCACCGGGAGGAATCCTTTTGGTTGGCAGTAGCATTTTCCGCAAATGGGTAAATTACGCCAGCGATCTTACTCCTCTCCCAGCAACCAATCGGGCGTTTGGTGGTTCACAGACGAGAGACCAATTGTTCTTTTTTGAGCAGATTGTCCCCACATCGCGTGCCGGTCTCGTGGTTTGGTATTGCGGAAGCAATGACATCAATGCTCACAAAAAACCTGATACCATCTTCAAGAACACAAAGGAATGGATCAACCGGACACGCGCGGCCTTACCGCACGCCCGCATCATCTTGATCTCGGTCATTCGCGCCCCTCAAAAGCGCGAAGATGGGTACCTTGCGCTAGTGGACGAGGTCAATAAGGGTTTGCACGCTCTCACCGCAGACTCAACAGACTTAGCTTATGTCGACGTAAATCCGGTGTTAGAGAATTCAGCGGGTGAGTCTCTCACCGAGTGTTTTGTGGAGGATAAACTTCACCTCACCCCAGAGGGTTACCGCAGGCTGACGTTAGTTTTACACCCAGCTCTCGAGAAGAACTGGAAGCAGCCCTAAGCGAGATTTCCAGCAACCAATTCGTCAGCGCTTTGCCTTCGGAGTCTTGAGGAATGCCTCGACTTCAGCAGCGGATCGCGTGTTGAAAATGTCCTGCTTGCGGAGCCATCCCTTGCGGGCAATTCGCACTCCTAGACCGAGGTGATGAAGGCCTAAGGTCGAGTGCGCATCCGGATTAATCGAGCAAAGCACCCCTTTGTCACGGGCACGTTTCCACCATCGCCAGTCCATGTCCATGCGTTGTGGGTTACAGTTGAGTTCAATAATCGTGCGAGTTTCTGCCGCGCAGTCGATGATCATCCCGTGGTTGAGTGCATAAGCATCACGCCGGAGCAAGAGCCTGCCCGTCGGATGCCCAAGCATCGTGACGTGCTCGTTCTCCATCGCCCGACAAATGCGACGAGTCATCTCTTCTTCCGTTAGGGTGAATGAGGCGTGAACGGATGCGACGCAATAATCGAGCTGACTCAATATTTCATCTTCAAAGTCCAAGGTTCCATCTTTTAAAATGTCTACCTCAGATCCCGAGAACAATTTGAAACTATCGAATTCTCCGTTGAGTTTCTTGATGGCAGCGATCTGTTCTAACAGCCTTTCTTCGCTCAGTCCATTAGCTTGAAACGAAGCCTTTGAGTGATCTGCAATGCCAAGGTATTGCAGGCCAAGATCGATTGCCTCCTCCGCCATCGCGGCAAGGGTGTCATGCCCGTCGGATGCCGTCGTATGGTTGTGAAACGTGCCGCGTAGCTGCTCAAGATCTACAAGACGGGGGATGCTTTGGTTCGCTGCAGATTCAAGTTCTCCCATATTTTCCCGCAGTTCCGGTGGAATGAAATCGAGGCCAAGCGCACGATAGATGTCGGCCTCGTCGTGAACCTCAGGAATGGTTGCCGGATTCACAGGGTCAGTCGGAGTGAAGCCGTATTCATTGAGTGATAGACCTTTTCTAAGAGCCAGCGAACGGAGGGCGACATTGTGCTCCTTGGAGCCTGTGAAATAGAGAAGCGCGAACGGATACTGCGCATTCGAGACGGCTCTGAGATCGCACTGAATGCCATTTTTAAAATGAATGGATGCCTTCGTATCACCACAAACGATTACCGATTCGACCTGAGGAAGCGTGGTGAAATCTTCACAAACGAGAGCTGGTTCGCGGGTCGCCACAAGGAAGTCGAGATCATGCACGATTTCTTTCGCACGGCGAAATGAGCCAGCGGCTGAGACTCGCACGATTTCTGGATGCATGCGGAGGGTGTCGAGCATCTCGCTCACCAACGGGCTAACAGAACCTAACAAAAATGTGTCTGCATTCGCAGCGCGGTGAGCGATTGCCTCAAGGATCTTGGCTTGGGTTTTCGGACCAAAGCCGGGAAGCGTGGCGACTTGATTTGCATTGCAAGCTGCAACAAGCTCGGCAATGGATGTCACCCCTAACGTATCATGCAGGGCTTTCACCTTTTTGGGGCCAAGCCCTTGAACCTCGAATAGCTCGAAGATTCCCGCTGGAAACTCCGCACGTAGATTTTGATGAAACTGAAGACTGCCAGTGCTCGCAAGTTCATGCAGTTTGTCGCGCAACGCCTCGCCAATCCCTTCGATGCCCTCGAGCTGATTGTTCACCGCGCGATCCACGATGTCTCCATCGAAATTCCGAACGAGCTGTGCACCATTCCGATAGGCACGGATTTTGAATGGATTTTCACCCTTAAGTTCTAACAGGATAGCGATTTCGTCGAGGACTTCAGCAAGGTTTTCACGGGTCATGGCAAAAGTGGTTTCGTTGGCAATCGTACATCAATCATCCAGTGATCGCCAATGTTCTATTCTAATAAGAAATCCGCAATCACCATCCGGTGGTCGCTGTGACGCGTGGTAACAGTAAGGCAACGAACGGGCGTGAGTTCACGACTACCATAAAGGTAGTCGATCCTCATGAAGGGGATTCGGCGCTGGAATGTATTGCCGAGTCCCGTGCCCGCCGCAGCGAATGCATCGACAAAATCGCCGGTGAGTTGTTTATGAATCCCATCGGATGCAGTGGAGTTGAAATCACCCCCGAACACGGTTGGAGTGGCGGGAAATTGTGTGGTGTTTCTGAGCTGTTGGAGATCTTGACTCAGTTCTTGTCGGTGAGTTACACGATTGTTTCGATGCCCAATCCACACGGCCATCCGCCATAGGCGTAGGTCTGTCGCCGCCGTCGCTAGGTGGACATTGATGACCTCAATTTTCTTACCGCTAGGGGTAACGATGGTAACTTGTTGTTTGCGGCGGATAGGATCGTTGATCTCCCGCTCGATTTTCCAGCGTGTGAGCACCGCGTTCGTAAGATTGACCCTCCATTCACTTTTTGGGCCGTCGAGCGCATTTGCGATTTGCTGTACCTGATAGGGAAATACCTCTTGGAGTAGTACGATGTCTGGTTGCCACGCAGCAAGCTCGGTGGCGGGATTACCGAAACGGAATGATGAGCAATTCAAGGTGGCCACACGGATTACCGGCCTCCCCTGGTATGGCATGGCAAGTCCGGGCATTGGTGCCTCGGTCCGGAAACGTAATAGCGCTCGGCTTTCATCCGCGACGCAACCGAGGGTCACGAGCCATGCTCCAGCCACGATTAGAGTATATCGTTCGGATCGCAGCCGATAGGAGATGAGCGCACATAAAATCCCGATTCCTCCCCAGAGCCATACCGGAACGACCGTGAATGCGGCGAGGAAGTCGGGCCGCAAGGTAAACGCCCCAGCCGTGAGGGCACAAAGAACCGCAGAAAAACCCAACAAAATCCATCCGAGTCGACGGCGAATGCAGGTCACTTGGCAGCGAATTGCGAGGTGTTCCGAGTCACATCCCAGGGATGCCGAGACCACCAGTAAGCTTTTTCATTTCGGCAGCGGATTTCTCCTTACCCTTGGCGAGCGCTTCCTGCACACCTTTGAGCACAAGACTTTCGAGGAACTCTTTGTCCTCTGGATCAATGATGGATGGGTCAATTCGAATGGAAAGCACGTCACCCGAGCAGGTGGCGATCACATGGACCTTGTCGCCGCCAACCGATGCTTCGACGGTTTGGATAGAAAGTTCTTCTTGTTTTGCGGCGAGACCAGCTTGCATTTGCTGGGCCTGTTTCATCAGTTTTGCGATGTTCATGGGGAAATCTTTATAAAATTCTGTTAGTTGTTAAGTACTAGCTTGCCTTCAAACTTGACGAGTGCCGCTTGGATCAGTGGATCTTGGTGAAACGAGTCATCGAGGCTGGGTGCTGGGGGTGTGGGCTCAGGTGCTTTTGCCTCTACCTCAGGCTTTTCACTTTTCCAAGGGGGTGCCTCTGCAGGTGCAAGTAGCTCGCTCACCTCCGGCGCGGACTCAATCAGCGAATCCAAGCTCGAGAGCCCATCGATCGGGCTTGGTTTTGATGCGGCGGGCGCTGGGACAGCTGGAGCAGCGACGGCAGGTTCCACCTCTGGCTCCGGTTCTAACTCAAGTTCTGAGAGAACTTCATCCGTCACCTTGGCGGCAAGGGGCGGAGCCTTCGACTCCACCACTGCCTCGGGCCGGACCATTTCTACGGAAGATGCACTGGGGGATGCCGCGATGAAATCCGCGCCACGTGTGAGGACGTTGATGACATCGGTGATGCGGACCTCTCCTAGCGCCTGGATGGCCTTGATCACGCCAAGCTCGAAATGTAGGCGCTTGTTGGTGGCCCATTTCATGCGGCCTTCCGTTTCGGCAAAAACGTCGATGGCCGCAAGAATCCGGTCTGGGGCGTATTCAGCGGCAGTCTGCAAAAGCGCGTTCCAGAGTGCGGCAGGGATGCCCTCGCCATCTGCCGATGGGTCCAATTTTGCGACCAGCAAGGCACGAAGGCAGCCAATCAACTCACCGAGGAGCTGGGAAAGCTCACGGCCGCTTTCCGCCTCCTTTTGAACGAGTGAAAGTGCTGCAGGGTTGTCGCGGGTGAGCAGCGCTTGAGTCAAGCTCGCGACCTTCTCACGCGAGGTGAACCCGAAAACATCCAGCACGTTGGCTTCATTGATGCGATCACCGCAGAATGACACCAGTTGATCGAGCATCGACTGAGCATCCCGCATTCCGCCATCAGCTCCCTTGGCGATCGCCCATGCAGCAGTCTCATCGAGTACAATGCCTTCCTCGCCTGCGATGTGGAGCAAGTGCGCTGCGATGGTCTCCGTCGGGATCGGGCGGAGGTCAAAGCGCTGGCACCGTGAGAGAATCGTCGGGAGGATCTTGTTAGCCTCCGTGGTCGCGAAGATAAATTTGACGTGAGGTGGTGGTTCCTCAAGCGTCTTGAGCAGTGCATTGAATGCGGCATTCGAGAGCATGTGAACCTCATCGATGTAGAAAATCTTGAATTGCCCACGGGCTGGGGCAAAACGAACCGACTCGCGAAGATCGCGGACCTGATCGACGCCGTTGTTCGATGCACCATCGATTTCCAAGACATCGAGGGAGCGGCCCTCGGCGATCTCGATGCAGATGTCTTCATCCGGATCGAAATCCGCCTTCGGCCCAGCGGTGCAATTGAGTGCCTTGGCCAGAATTCTAGCAGTCGATGTCTTGCCGGTGCCACGCGGTCCGACAAAAAGATAAGCATGAGCCAAGCGCTTTTGAGCGATGGCATTGCGAAGTGTCCTCACGACATGATCCTGTCCTAAGACATCGTCGAAGGTTTTGGGTCGGTATTTACGGGCGAAGACCTGGTAACTCACGGCTGAGAGTGTAGAGATCGCTGCGGATTTGTCATCGCCGAGTTTCAGGGAATTGGAAAAAGATCGATTTGATTCGAAGAAAAGATCCACGACGGGGATTGAAGGTTCACTCGATCTTGCTATGAATAACGGGACATGAAGCCGCGTCTTGTCCTCAAATACCGCAAATCCCGATGGATTTATGGCGGAATCGTGCTGATTTCATGCCTAGTTCTTGGGCTGATCGGTCTGCGTCATTTGGGCACAGGAAGGCCGAAGAATGGGCAATTGCAGGCGACTTCAAGCAAGACACTCGACCATGACACGTCGCAAGGGGAGATGCATCGACTGATCGAAGTACAAATCCGAGCGGAATTGGAGGCCAAATACCTCGCCGAGATCGCCGCTCTGAAAAAGTCGTTGGACGATACGGAGAGGGAAAATGCGCTAGCAGCTGCAGTCCCCGAGGTCGGGACAGTCTCGGATGTTAGAAAACTGCGCTCAGGGATTCCTTTCACCTCGGAAATCAACATCGCCAAAGGTGGTATTGCCTCTGTCGAGCGTTTGGATAAGCAAAGCTACACTGCCGCTTTCCAACTTTCCTTGCGGCTGCCACAACCTATAAAGACCCTTGCGGATCTCGAACGATCCAGTCCCGGCCTCTCCAAAATCCTACCCGGTCTTTCCAATCTAATCGAAAAATCTGAAGTTTCCGGATGGTTCAACCAGCTCTATCAGAATAAAGTGACGCGAATTCGACGTGATGCAAACCTTCTCAGCGAAGTCCTAACAAAACATAATCTTTATGATTGCGAAACGATACTCCAATTCAAATCTGAAGCTGGGAGAAAGGTGTTTTTTCTACAAGCGGACATGGATGTCGTTTCGGATGGCTCCGATGGCGATCGCCTTCCAACGATGCCTGAGGACATTGTGAATTCTGCCAATTACCAACCCTTTACCAGTTATGCATGGTCCAAAAAAACCTCGGCTCCAAACCCGCTCACCGTCGGTTGGGAACGGCGGATTGCCGCAGCCAATAAAGAGTTAGAAGATCCGGTAACGACCGCAACACGCAAAACGTGGTTAAAAGATCGCATCCAGTACCTAAAGCGTGGAATTACTGAACTTAAGACACGAAGTTTCCTGATTGCAGACTACGACCCCTTCATCGTTCTCCCCGTGAACATTCTCACTTCCAAGGATGCATTCGCTCCACATGTCGGTGACTTCGCCTTGGTGCTCTATGCCGGGAAAATCTATCCGACAATCGTGGGCGATGGCGGGCCTTCTTTTAAGGTCGGTGAGGGTTCTCTGCGATTGGCTAAAGAATTGAATTCGAAAGCATCGCCCTACAGCCGACCTGTTTCCGATTTGAAAGTGAGCTATCTTATTTTTCCAGGCAGCCGCTCGGAGTTTCGTGATGCTCCTAGCTATGATCAATGGCGCCAACGTTGCCATGAATTGGTCAATGAAATCGGCGGGCTTGGCGAAGGATATGAGATACACAAATGGGCAGATTTACTCACCAACCCGGCCCCGCCGCAGGAGGTAGCACCTGAGATCACTCCGACTCCAGCATCCGACGGAGCCGCTCCTTCGACAATGCCCGAATGATTTTCAAGACGAGCAGCAGGCAAATCAACATCACTCCCAATTCTAACAACGGAGTCGCACCATGAGTACGCTCTCCAGCGATGAACTTGGCCAAGCGAGGCAAGTTTCCCAGCCCGCGCGCAGCTCCAAGCAGAGCGACGATTCCGGCTCCGATAATCCCATGCCAATGCATCTTCACCGCGAAGATCCCACAGATCACCATGCCGCCTCCCAAGGTGAGTGCCCCATTGAGAAACCCAAGCGCATCGGATCGATCCAACAGGTGAGGCGCTGCAAAGCCGAGACCCAGAATCGCTAGCCCGCTGAAGATAATGTGAAAGCGCATTCCCGACACTTGCATGAATCACCTGCCTTGCAAAGACTGATGCGCAAGAGATGCGGACGATTCGAGACCCCGAGGCGTTTCCATGTTTACAATCGTCCGGTTCACTTCAAAGTCGGCTTCGATGACACAGCTCTGGTGCAATGGACAGTGGCTTGAATCGGGTGATTTCCCATTTCCACCGACCGATCGTGGGGTGACACTCGGCCTCGGCTTGTTTGAGACCTTACTCGCAGTGGATGGCGTGCCCATATTTGCCGACCGCCACCTAGCCCGATTCAAGCAGAGCTGTGAGCGTCTTGGGTGGAATGCCTCAATTCCTGACTTTCAAAAAACTGCATCCGAACTGCTAGGCCGCAACCATCTCACCACTGGGCGTGCCCGCGTTCGCCTTGCCATTTCGGGCGGTAGCGGACCCATGCACGATCTTGCTTTGGGAATTGACCATCTCGTCTCGGTGATTGCCCTACCCGTCGGCGACGCCCCCGAAACTCTGACGATGTCCCTCAGTCCTTGGCCAAGAAACGAACACTCGCCGCTCGCAGGACTCAAATGCGCGTCATACGCAGAAAACGTCATCGCGCTGAGTCGAGCACAAAAGATGGGCTTCGACGAAACGATCTTCTTCAACACCGCTGGACATCTGTGCGAAGCGGCAACCTCGAATGTATTTATCATCAGAAATAGCAGAATCTACACACCTCCGCTATCATCGGGTTGCCTCCCAGGGATCACTCGTGCAGTCACCATGGAACTCGCCACGAGCCTCGGTATTTGCTGTGAGGAGTCTCATCTAACATCATCGGACGTCGCTGAGGCCGAAGAGATTTTTGTCACCTCATCACTTCGGGGACTAACGGGCGTTTCAAAGGTTGACGAACGCATACTTACCTCCGGACCCGTGACTCAAAGGCTCCGCGAGGCATGGCATGCAACAGTCGTTTCTGCGGCGAAAGAATCCGCAAGGTGCCTTTCCCAGTGAAGTGCACCGCGTCCTCGGCATGAGCCGCTCAATTGGCTGCTCGCGGCTTGACCAAACATCGATAGGCTACCCTAGCATTATCAACCTGATCCTTGGTGGCCCTCTGAACACTCGAGCGAACGTGTTCGACACTGGCTTGAGCTGCTTAAGCCGTAACCGGAACTCCCAAGAATGACATCCGTATAGCCATACACTTCGGCGCTTCGCGCACCACCGCTCGGATGACTCTGTTTCGAAGCTTCCTGATAGATCACTCCATCAAGTTCCTCATTTGCGAATAGGTGATCATAACTAGGGAACACTACACTCACCCCATTTTCCACCAACAACCGGTGAATCACCATCTTCAACCATGGCGAGGGCTACACACCCTGAGCGGGGTATCAATCTCACGGTGAAATAGCCCACCTTACGCAAAAACTCAGGAAAACCCGTCATCCATGACGGATTTTTTCTCTCGGCCCGAATATGATTTTCTGGATCGGAGGATGCTGCGAACGTGCCAGTGATCAACGCGAACCGCGATGGCGCACAAACCGGCTGAGCGAAACCGTTTTCAAAAAGAATTTCATCGCGAGTGAGCTAGTCCAAGGTTGGCGTGCTTGCCATGGGATCCGAATAACAGCCTAACAGGGTCGCGTTGTCTTCGGTGCTAAGCCAAAGGATGTAGGGGCGGTCGGTGGCTCGGGGCGCTACCGAGACCGCAGGTAGTCCCGATCCCAACATTAGGATCTTCCAATACATGGGAATGAAAGAACATATTAGAAGCTTGGAGTCCAAAGACCTTCGTTGATTTCCGGCGTCTTACCCGAGGGCGGGAATGTCGTCTTAACTGCTGATCGAAGCTGCTCAGAAAGCGATTTAACGATCTGCTCAAGGGCAGGATCATTTGCGAGATTCTTAAGCTCTTTAGGATCAGCATTATGGTCGTAGAGCTCATGGCCTTGCTTTCCCTCATCCCATTCGGTGTAGCGCCAGCGCTCGGTGCGTAAACTGTAGCCCTGGGTTCCTCGAGTGACCGCCCAGCCCCGTCCCACCTCGCTAGGATCAATCAACGTTTTGATGAGGTTCTGGCCTTGGAGGTTAGAGGGCGTCTTGATGCCACAGAGTCCGGCGAGCGTTGGATAAAGATCAACCTGGCTCATCGGCGATTTGGCTACTGCCGCTTGAGGTGTAACTCCTGGCGCAATGATCAAGAGAGGAACTCGAGTACTCTCCTCGAACAAGCTGCGTTTTTGCCACAATCCATGTTCGCCCATGTGATAGCCGTGATCGCTGGTGAAAACAACAATGGTACTATCTGTAAGCTTCAATCGATCGAGCGCATCAATCACTCGCCCGACTTGGGCATCCATGAAGCTAATGCTGGCGTAGTAGCCATGCATCGTTTGACGGCGTTGTGTGTCGGTCATCTTCTCCTCCTCTGCCTTGCGACTTGCTAGCGCTGCCGGTGGAATATCGTACTGATCCTCCTTTACTCCAGTGACGATTGGCATGTCAGCCTCCGCATATTCGTCAAAATAGGGAGACTTCGGGGCAACGAAGGGGGTGTGGGGCCGAAAGAAGCCCACCGCGAGAAAGAACGGTCGATCTTGCTGTTTCGCACAACGTTCTAAAATCCATTCGGCCTCATTTGCAACCTTGCCATCCGTGTGGTCAGCATCAGGTTTAGGGGACGCATACCAACTGAGGGTAGCTCCGAAGTTTCCAGGCGAGAGGCTCACAATCTTGTTTTCCTCCTCCAAGTGATCCACGCCTGCGGGATTCATCTGAACTTCCCATGACGCGGGGTCATCATGTCCAGCAGTGCCAATCGACATCGGTACATCGTAGTGATAGAGCTTTCCTACCCGCGCTACAAACCAACCCTGGTTGCGAAACGCCTGTGGAAGGCTGATCTGAGTCGGAATGCTTTGGCGGAAAATCTGTGCATTGGCGAGGATTCCCGTGCTATTAGGATAGAGACCAGTTAGAATCGAATTTCTGCTAGGTCCACACAGTGGCTGAGAACAATAGGCACGGTCGAAGCGCACACCGCGCGCTGCCAATCGGTCGATGTTTGGAGTTTTGGCTCGCGAATCTCCGTAGCATCCCAAAAAGGTATTCAGGTCATCCGCGATGATGAATAGCACATTACGCGCAGAGGGTGCTGCGGTCGCGGATCCTACATGGAACGCCATGAAGATGGCGGCCGAAACCATGATGCGTGATACGAACTTCATGAAGGATCAGTCTTATCGGTTGGCGGCGCGAGCCGCATTTCTGATTATTCCGCTCTAGAAAGCCGACTGATCCCGTGTTGAAGCAGCTGGGTATCAACCGCTGCAGAGGTCGCCTCGTCGAGATAGAGTTTGAATTGATCCTCCGCGAACTCAATGATGTGGCGCTCCCCAAGGTTTCCTTTGAACGCATCAATGAGACCTTGCATGTTCTTGATCTCCTTACCGTTGACCTTGCGAACGACAAGGTTTCTAACGGATTCGTAACCCACGGTGGCAGGGGTTGGGATGGATCGACTGAGGAAAATAATGCGATCCACCTTTTCCTCATATTTTTCGGGATTTTCAAGCGCATCGAGGAATTCAAGTGGTGCCCGAGTTTCCCAATTTTCACCAAACGCTTCTAACAAAGGGCGCGTGAGCTCAAGGAAGACCAAGCCGCCCTTGATCATGAAATTGGGTGCTTTACCAAATTGATAGGCAGGCACCAATTTGGAATTCTCATCTTCACGAGTAAGCATCGCCCTAAGTTCCATGGGCTTGCCCTCCCTAACCACAGAAAGCGTGAGAGCGTCGCCTGTCGATTTTTCCCCGCGGACCAAGTGGCCCCAAAAAAGACTTCCGTAGACTGGGTGCTGATAGAAACCGCGGCGATCGATCGGGTGATCATCAATGGCTAGCAAGACATCACCCTCCTTAACCCCGGCCACTTGCGCGGCACCGCCTTTCCGCACGCCGCGGATGTAAAGTCCACCGTCTTGATCGTTTAGCTTAAGCCACTGCCGGAACGATGGGTCCTCTGTCTTAGCAGTGGATATTCCTAAACTTGGAAACCCTCGGTAGTCGCCATCGGAGGCTTCCCCGATGAAGCGGTTGATGATATCTGTGGAAATTACATTGCAGATCTGATCCTTGGCTTGATAACCTGTTAGAACCCCCATCATCTTGCCCTCATGAAGCACCGGCAGCGAAAAACTACTTGCGACGCTCTGCATGGATGCTTTGACCAAGTACGTCAGGAAACGATTGCCTGGCAAGAAATCCGATGTGACATCGATACTTTGAATACTACCATCGGTGAGAATGGTTTGGCCGTTTTCCTCGATTTGGATGATCTGAACTCCTTCTCCGATGGTAGGAGGCGTGTTCATTTCAAGCGGGACCGTGTGCTCGAACAGAGACTTCCCTTCGTCTTCAGAAGCAGGGCCTAACAAAGCAAGATTTGCTTCGTAGTCCACCGCGATCACCTTTGCTTGCGCAAAGTGCGTGCCATCCGGCGATTCAAGCTCAAGATAGGTCGCATCGCCGACCATTTCGGAAGTGGTTAGAACCCGTTGAGGACCCACGATCGCAGCGAGCGCCCGCCGCTGGGTAGGTGGGTTTTTTTCCCATGGCTGGCCGGCATTCCATGATTGCTGGGTGGAACTCACACGCACCACTGACGACTTGAAATCGGCGCGACGGGAACCTTGGGAATCCGCAACTGAGGCCTGTGGGACGGGTGCGGGCTTACCGACATCTTCGGTTTTCTTGGGCTCACAAGCCGTTAGAATGAATAGCAATGGAAGTTTCGATAGGGAGCGCATGAATGTTATTCTCGTATTGAGATCTGTTTGCATCTGTTAGGCTAGGCCAAGCACGTCCTGCATGTCGTAGAGCCCGACCGGCTGATCTTGAAGCCACCGAGCGGCCCGGACCGCCCCTGCAGCAAAGGTCAGGCGTGATGACGCCTTGTGAGTCAGTTCGACCCTCTCGCCATCAGCTGCGAAAAGCACCGTGTGATCGCCAACGACATCGCCACCACGAAGCGTATGCATGCCGATCTCGCGGAGCTTGCGTGGCCCGATGTTACCCATGCGTCCATGCGCCACATCGTTTTGGTAGGTCGTTCCCGTTTCCTCGTTAAGAATTTCCAATATCCTGCGAGCGGTACCGGAGGGCGCGTCGATCTTGTGTTTGTGGTGCATTTCGGTCACCTCAATGTCAAAGCGATCTTGAGTGAGAATCCGAGCGGCTTGGCGAGTCAGCCAAAAGAGCGTATTAACGCCGACTGAGTAATTGGCTGCATAAACGATCGGGATCGACCTAGCAGCCTCGTGAATGAGGGCACGCTCGTCATCGGTATGTCCAGTGGTACCAATCACAAGACGAACGTTATGTTTTAGCGCCGCTTCGACGACGGTGGCGGTGAATGAATGAATGGTAAAGTCAATGGCGCAGTTGGCCTTGGCGATCGCGGCGATTAGATCTTCACCTGTGTCATGAGTGGCCGCAACATTGACATTGGCTTGAGCGGCTGCTTCAAGCACCGCTTGGCCCATGCGGCCGGATTTTCCAGTGACGAGTAGATTTAGCATAAATAAAATGGGTTAGATGATTGTTAGTGATGGTTGCATTAGTCCTCCCAAATCATGTGCTTGAGCTGGAGTTGGCTTGCGCGTGTGGAGGCTTCCTCGGCGCGGGGCCCCTTGAAAGAAGCGATTTGATTGGCGACATTTACAGCCTCCCGCCAACGTTGGGCATTTTCTAACAATGTAATTGCGCGAAATCCGCAGCTCTCAAAATAATACCATTCCGTGGGTCGGGTGGTGACTTCCAGCACCGAGTGGTAGGCTTGGAGCGCCTGTTTATTTCGCTTTTTTGCTGGATCCAATTCATCCGGAAGTTGCTCAAGGGTGAGGCCTCGGAGGTATTGAAGCCGATTCAGCAACGCCGTCTGGTTCACTGCCTGCTTCAGCAACTTATCGTACACTGCGAGAGCCTCTACCAGTGAGGCAGGATTTGAACTTCCTTGTGCATACAAAGCATCACCTAACAGAAGACCTGCAGGTAGTTGAAGTGGATCGGTTTCCGGCAAGGTCGTCATCCACTTGGATAAAAAAGTCGAGACATCACTGAGTCGATAGAGGTTGATGAGATGTTTTGCCTTTTCGAGAATCGCGATCGAGCTCACGGGCCCGCTCGTTCCGATGGCCTTATCAAAAAGGATCAGAGCCTCTTCTTTCGAGTGAGGAGTTCCGCCGAGTGCTGCCGCGCGGGCGGCGAGAAGCCATGCAGCCTGCGCATTTGCCGAATGCGTGTCAGATGCTGCAAGTTTTTCAAGGACCAGCCTGGCAGCATTGTAGCTACCGGATTGAAAAAGGCTTCGCCCTAATGTTAACGCGGCTTCCGCTGCCGCGGGGTCTGATGGGTATTGCGCGATGATCGATTCGGCGATGGTCGCCGTGGCCTTCGCATCGTTTGAAAGGTCTGCGATCTTAAGGCGATTCAGCGCGATTCTCGGTGCGGTGGCGGCGCTTGGATTTTCGCCATTTTCTAACATGCTATCCAATTGGACTTTAGCAAATTCAAGGTCCGGGTTCGGGCTATTCAGTGCAGCCTCTATCGCGGCAAGTTTCGCTTCCGCAACTCGCGGATGGCTCGGGAATCGGCGAAGAAATTCCTCAAGCAATGGCCTAGCAGAATTCGGAGTTGGTATGGCAAGGGCACGCTCAAGCTCGATGTCTGCCTCGAGTCCATCATCGGTAGCGGCATTTTGGTGTTGGATGAGCGAAGTGCCGCTGAAGTCTCCACTGCGAAGACGGGCGATCGCCGACATGAGTCGCGCAGTCCGAGCATTTGCCCCAGTCAACTCAAGGGCAGCTGCATCGAATAAATGCATGGCTTTGGTTGGGTCGCCATTCAAGCAAGTGGCACGAGCTTCTAGAAACGTTGCTTCACCTTTGAGATCCAATAAGGTGGCGGAGTCCCTAAGAGCTGCGAGTATTGAAAATGCCTGCTCCACCGAGCCTTCTTCGAGAGCCCATCTTGCCAGCTGATAGAGTGCCCGCGGGGCAAGGGCATGATCGGCATTTTCGAGAAGCAAGCGCCTCAAGAGTTGCTTAGATTCCGCGTTGGCCTCCTTCGTTGCAAACCGATGAACGACAAGCGCTCGGGTGTAGAGCGAAAACACACGAAGCTCGGTTAGGTCACTCGAAATTCGCGTCACTGGCCATGCAGCGGCGACAGAGGCGTTCGCAGTTGAGGAAGCCGCGATCAACCCGGTTGCAGGTATCGTCGGAGGCGTGATCCAACGAGCGATGCCCTCAAGCGTCGAATCGTTTGCCTTCGGTTTAGACGGCACGCCCTGCACCAACCGTTGAAAAATCGCATCGAGGAACGGTGAGGTCGGGTGATCATCAAGAAATCCGATCAGCAAGCTCGAAGCCTCCTGTGGGTTTCCCTCAGCCATGATCGCGTCGGCAAGACCGATGGCGGCGAGGTGATAGCGTTCGAGCGATTGTCCTTGGGGATGATTGATGAGTTCTTGGAATCCAACCCGCGCTTCGGCGAAGCGGCCTTCTTTAAGTAGTAGTTGAGCTGTTAAAAATGCAGCGATCGGCTGGTCAGAAGCTGCAACGGAGTCGATTGCAGAAAGCAAACTGCGTGCTTCGGTGGCGCGGTCGAGATCGATTAGAATTTCAACCTGCTCGAGTCGGATCTTCGCGCGGATTGAGGGGGAGGCCTCCGGAATGAGCGCGCCGAGTGTATCAAGTGCAGATTGAGGCTGCCCGAGTGTCAGTTGAAGATTTTTTAGGGTAAACGCCGCTTCGATGCGATGGGGGGCGGCGGGATCACTTAGGAGCTTTGACAAAAGAACGGAGGCCGCGGCGAGATTGCCTCGAGAAGCCAAGGCTTGGGCTTTCCAAAATGGGGCTGCGGGATTTCCCGAAATCCATGATTGCTCAAGCAACTCGACGGCCTCAGCGGGATTTCCGCCGCGAATCAACGACTCGGCGAGATGAATGGCCAGTCTGGCTCGCGCCTCGGGAGTGGTGGACGCTGATTCGGCAAGGCACTCCTTGAAATGAAGTTCAGCGACCTCCCACAAGCCAGCCGCTAGGGCATCATCCCCTTTTTGCTCTCTCGGCGTGGCCACGACCTCACCTTGACCCAGCAACGGCTGCAGGGAAAACAGGAGCAGTGATAATTTTGGCCACCATTTCATCGGACTGGCGAAAAATATAGAGATAACCGGCTCATTGCCAGCCCTGATGATCGGAAAACCACGGTTAGCCGCAAGTGCCATATAGTCGGTCTCCCGCATCGCCTAGGCCAGGCAGGATGTATCCAAAGTCGTTCAGACAGCGGTCAAGGCAAGCAGCATAAATCTCCAAGCTAGGAAACGCGTCCTCCAGCGCAGCGACCCCCTCGGGCGCGGCCACGAGACAGGCGAACCGGATATGGCGCGCGCCAGCATCCCGAAGGCTACGGACGGCCTCAATCGCAGACCCGCCAGTCGCGAGCATGGGGTCGAGGATGATGATCTCGCTCTCGCCCAAAACCGGTGGATGCTTGAGGTAATATGGCTCAGGCTGCAGCGTGTGCTCGTTGCGCGCTAGGCCGATGTGCGCGACGGACGCCTGCGGAATCAAATCTAGAAAACCGTCGAGAAATCCCAGCCCTGCGCGTAGCACTGGGACGAGAATGATCTCCCGCGCGACATGACTGCCCGAGGTGATCTCGAGCGGCGTTTGGCAGGGAACCACGGTGGTTTCGAGATTCGCCGTGACGCTAGGAACCATCAATGAAGCGATCCGGCGCACGCGCTGCCGGAACTCGGGCGAAGGGCACTCGGGGTTGCGAAGCTTGGTCAACTCCTCTGCGATGAGCGGATGATCGATGGCGTGAAACATCGGAGTTATTTTTTCTGTGCCAGCAATTTTCTAAGTTCTGCTAGAGGAAGATTCATGGCGATTGAGGCTTCCTTGAGGTCACCACCCGACCGCTCAAGGATGCGCTTGGCAACTTCGCCACCGAGCCAATCAAGCAGGTTCACATCGGTAGGTGCCGTATTGATTAACTTGTCCAGCGAGGCGTTGAATCCATCTGGCGCCTTGCGCGGTGCCGATGCTAACGGAATATCTGCTGGAAGAAGGATCTGCGATGACGCAAGGGCACAGGCACGGGCGATGGTGTTCTCGAGTTCGCGCACATTTCCTGGCCAATGGTGGGCCTGCAGGGTGCTCACGGCCTCGGCCGAAATCCGGATGCGGGCCATGCCATTCTTCCGGGTGATGCGTTGAAGGAAAAATTCCGCGAGAAGCGGGATGTCTTCCAAGCGCTCACGCAGCGCAGGAATCTTGATTTCCACTACGTTAAGCCGGTAGTAGAGATCCTCACGGAATCGCCCCGCTGCCACTTCGTCTGATAGATTTTTGTGCGTGGCTGCTACGATCCGGACATCGGTGGTTATCGTCTCATTTGCACCCACTCGTGAAAATGAACCATCCTGCAGAACGCGCAAAAGCTTCACTTGGATCGACAGCGGCATGTCCCCGATTTCGTCGAGAAAGAGCGTTCCGCCGTCCGCTTGCTCGAATCGACCAGCACGACGGGCGATCGCTCCGGTGAAGGAACCTTTCTCGTGACCGAACAATTCGCTTTCTAATAAATTTTCAGGAATGGCACCACAGTTGATGGTGATCATTTCCTTCTGTCGGCGTGGGCTGTATTCGTGCACTGCCTTGGCCACGAGCTCTTTGCCCGTCCCGCTCTCCCCAGCGATCAAGACCGGTGCATCGGAACGCGCAACGCGACCGACAAGCTTGAAAACCTCTTGGAGCGCGCGGGAAATCCCGATCATTTTTACCCGTCCATCGTGCTTGGGCATTTCCGCATCTGGGTGATGCGCCGCACGGCGGTCATCTTGAGTCTGGAGCGCTGACTCGATCACTGGACGGAGCTCGAAAGCGAGAGATTCCTTGCGCAACACATCGTGGGCACCGCGCTGGGTCACCTCGATGATCTGGCCGGTCGTGGGGAAACCCGCCGTGAGAATGACGAGCGTCTGCGGGCTTTGCTGCATGATGCGCCCGAGCAATTCTGGGCCGTCGAACGGCTCGAGATCCATGGCCGCGACCACCACACTCACCGGAGTTTTTTCGATCACCTTGATCGCATTCGCCGCATTGTCGCACCGCAAAACTCTCAAATTTTTGGCAGAAAGATGCTTGGTAGCCCAATCCAAGAAATCAAGATCAGGATCGACTAACAGGATGGTATCTTCCGTCGGGTTTGTCTGCATTGCGGACACGGGTGCAGTGAAGCAGGGTGGTGGCGATCGGCATACAAAAAAAATCCTGCATGGCCCAATCGTCGTCCGAAAACCGGGCGATCCGTCAGAAACCGATTCGCCTCCCCCATTTCAAATCAAACCGAGTGCATCTCCCAACGATTCAACCACCGAATCCGCCCGATGCTCCATGAGTTGCTCGGAAGAGAACTGACCCGTCGCAACCGCGAGGCAGCGGGCACCCATGGCATGAGCGCAAGCGATGTCTTTGGGCGTATCTCCGATGACCCAAGTTTCCTCAGGCGTGAAACTTTTCCCCGCGTGGACGGCTGCTCGTTCGAGGGCGATCGGGCCAAGGCGATTCCGATCGGCATGGTCGCAGCCGTAAGCGCCGAAGGGGAAGTGACTCGCCAAACCAAAGTGCCGCATTTTCGCTGCGGCCCCACCCGCCGTGTTGCCAGTCAGCAAGCCAATCGTTGCATCAGCCCGCGCGGCCAACGCAACAAGCAAGTCCGCTGCCCCACCCAGAACCCGGCCCGGAAACCCACCATGCGCTAAATTCCAGTCCAACCGATCGAGATAAACTTTGAAATAAGCGTCCACCCGCTCGGGACTTGGTTCCGTCGCGAAATGGTGGTAGATATGCCCCACGATCCCAAGATCCGTGCTCCCCGCGAGGTCCAGTGCCGGCCCCTCGTGCCCGAAAACTTCGCGCGTAGCCTCCTGCAACGCCCTCATCCCCGCACCACCTGTGTCGACGAGCGTTCCATCGATATCAAAGAGATAGAGCATGGGCCAAGTTGGGTCGCAATCTTACGAATGGTTAAAAAAATCCTGCTAGCGGCGGGCGATGAAAAACCCCCTCGCCGCCAGCAGGCACGTTAAACTTATTCCGCCTACTTTGGAGCAGCTTCATCCGAGACCTCATCCGGCACCTCATCCGGGACGAAATCGTCGTCTGGGATGTCGTCTTCCTGCTCCGCATCGGTTTCGAAATCGTCTTCTTCCATGAGTTCACCATGGAACAGGTGGAATTTGCGTTTGCGCTGATGTGCGGGTAGCGGCGAGAGGATCATCGCGACCGCCCGTCCGTTGAGGCGCGGGGGTTGGTCCACTTGCGCCATCGACTTCAGGTCATCGATGATCCGGTTGAGGACGACGAATCCAAGGTCCTTGTGAGCATTTTCACGACCGCGGAACTGCAAGACGAAGCGGCACTTGTGATTCGCTTCGAGGAAACCTTCCGCCCGACCCAGCTTGATGTTGTAGTCGTGCTGACCCGTGCCCACGCGGAATTTCACTTCCTTCATACGGGTCGCGCTCTTCGACTTCTGCTTTTTCAGCTTGGCCTGCTCGTACTTGAACTTCCCGTAATCGACGATCTTGCAGACCGGCGGATCGACTTGCCCGGCGATCTCGACCAGATCGAGCCCGAGCGATTGAGCTTTGGCAAGTGCGTCACGCGAGCTCATCACGCCAAGTTGTTCGCCGGTGGCGAGTACGACGCGGACTTTCGGTGCACGGATTCGGTCGTTGATCCGCGTCATGTCGCGGAAACGGCCCCTGTTTGGGTCTCTTTGTGGCTTAGCGATGGTGTTGTCCTCCAGTGGGTAGATGCGACGCATCGCGGCACAAACGACCAAAGCCGCCGCACGAAAACGATGCGAAGAGGGATGCAGAACGATGTGCCAGACGCCGGATCATAGATCGGAGACAGCGGGGGAAAACCAATCGCAACGAGTGGTTTTTAGGTTCATGGCGGATCGTTCCAAGGAAATCATTGAGCGGCGGGTGCCGAAAATCTTTGCTGCGGTGGTGAGTTTTAGAGAAAGTCTCACGGCACCAGACCAGCAGCTAGTCCCCTGATATAGGCCACCGACCACAGCCGAGCAAGCCTCTTTTTGCGGTTCTTCACCGCCATTCAGGCCCCCGGCAATCGACACGCCCCCACCTACTCACCTTCAGCCTCGGAGGTTAAAAAACCTCGCTCCTACCTCTCTCCCACTCCCAAGCGCGGTCAGCACAGCCTCGCCCAAGGTGAGTGCAGCCTGTTAGAAGGTGATGGTAGCGAACCTTAAGGTGCTTGCAGAACGTGCCAAGGTGCATGCGAAAACGCCTCTACGTGCGTACGAACCCTTCCCTAGGTCGTGACAAGTGAGTGCAGGATGGCTCCACCCCCGCACAGAACGGCTCAAGGTCCATGCGAGTTGATGCCTAGGTCCGTGCAGAACGGCCCAAGGTGCGTGTAAATGAGCCTCTAGGTTTGCACAAAACGGCACAAGGTCAGTGTAAATTCACCCGAGGTGCGTGTAAAACCGCACACCGCCCGTGCGTAAATCAGCCAAATCCAGCCACTTGCAGAAATCACTCTCCCGCCAGCATTGCAGCCTCCCTTTCGCCCAATAATCGACGCTTGAGCCTCCGTATTCGCCATTTCAGCTTTCTGCTTTCCAAATTTCCGCTTTACCCCACCTGCGGCAGCTCGTCGTTTGGCTTGGCGGCCCGTTGCATTTGCGTCTAGGGTTGAGGATCACCGAACCTGCCAAGCCATTCATGCTCAAGCCCACGCGGAACTTATGGATCTTCCTTGCCATTCTGGTGCTGATCAGCGCGGCGGCTGGTGCTTGGATTCTGACCAGAAATCCTCCCACCGTGGCAGGAATGCCCTTGCCGATGCCGAAAAAGGCGCCCTTGGACCATCGCTTCGATTTCCAGTCGGCATGGCAAGCGGCACAAATCCCCGTCGCCCAGCGATTCGACCCCCCGCTCGGCTCGAACCATGCCGGGTGGGTCTACAACGCCCAGAAATTTTGGGACATGAACGACTCACGCGGTGGCCACCACATGGGAGATGACCTCAACGGCATCGGCGGGATGAACACCGACCTCGGCGACCCAGTATTCAGCATCGCGGATGGTCTCGTGGTCTACGCCGGGGAGCCATCGCCAGGCTGGGGAAACGTCGTGGTCGTGGCCCACCGCGTGCCAGACGGTCGGCGGCTTGAGTCGATGTATGCCCACTTGAGTGAGATCTTCACGCGCCCGGGCGCACTCGTCGCAAGGGGCGAGCGCGTGGGCACCGTGGGCACGGCCAATGGAAACTATCCGGCACACCTCCATTTCGAAGTCCGCACGGGCGGCGGCATAGAGATCGGCCCGGGGTATTCCATGAATCCGCTCAATCGCCTCGACCCCGCGAAACTGGTGGACTCCTTGAGAAATGCCGCAGCGCACGACCTTTCCCCATCCCCTCTCGCGAAGCTCCTCCAATCGGCGAGACCGCCGAGGTGACCACGCGAATCGATCTACGCCAGATGGTCACCATCGATGACATCCACCTTTGGTGCGGAAAAATGACTTACTTTTCAATTTGTCTGCGAAATAGAATTGTCACCCGAATCAAACCTCGTTCAGACGATCGCTCAGCCTCACCATTAAGTCCATTTGCTCATGGAAAACGGCAAGGATCAGTGGGCATTCGCCAGTTCGCTCTTGGTGAAATATGACGTGTTTCTCGCAGCGCGATACGCGCAAATCTGTCCGATGTCCGAAAACTGCTTTCGTGCGGGCACCCCCTTTGCCAATCGCTTCAAAGTGCGCGTCTAAGATGCCCACATAGCGGATTGCTTGGTCGATGTCCCATTTATCAATGGTGTAGGCGATTATCCCGGCGATGTCGCAATCGGCCAGATAAGAAAGTTCGAAATTCGGCATGGGTCAGAGAGGCCTCAGAGTGTCCTCTAAAATGGCGCTTGCGGAAGATCTCCCTTTCAACGCGCTTGTTCCATGGTGGGAGATTCGCTCATCGAGCAGCGCTTCTAATTCTGCAAGAGTGTCCTGTGGAGCGTCCCTGCCAAGGTCGATCTTCCCTTCCAACAGGTAGTCCTTCATCGTTTTGCCCTTCAAGGCTGCAATGGCTTTCAGCTTCCGGTGCTCTTCCGGGGATACGTCGATTGAAATCCTGCTCATGGCTCAAATACCTTTCACTGGTTTTAAAATAATACACAAACCCACATTTACACAAACGGAATTACTGGCAGGAGCGCTCTTCAACCCACCGTGACACCGCCACAGATGGTCACCATCTACTCATCCACCTTTGGTCCGGGAAAATGGATTGCAGAGCCACGACCCACTTACGGATTCCTCTTTGACAGGATTTAACCATCCTTGTAACCGTCCCACATGGAAATTGTTCTTACCGCAGAGTTGGAGAATGCTGTGAAAGCCAAGGTCCAATCTGGACTCTATCATGACGCCAGCGAAGTCGTAAGCGAGGCTTTGCGGCAGTCATTGGCAATGGATAGAGAGCATACTTGGCTGGCCCGGGAAGCTGCCATCGGCTACGCCCAGTTAGAAGCCGGACTGACAGTTACCTTAGACTCCAAAGAGCAACTCATCGCCTTGGTTCGGGAGGAGCCATGAACGTGACGCTCACCCACGCGGCCTTAGAGGATCTCCGTTCCATCCGCGCAACAGCCGATTCAGCTCCTCTTTCGCGCTACCCTGCCCGTTGGCGGGTATCTGGATGAATTCAAATGGCATCGCTCACTAAGCACCGTTTTCCAAAAAAATCGCCGGTAGGGGCTTCGCCCCTACAACCCCAGCTCATTCTCTTTCATTCAAAATCCATCATTCAAAATTCAAAATTACTCCCCCGCTCCGCTCCCTTCACTTCACTTCATTGCCTGCGGTCGTTTGCCGAATGATTGAGGGAATTCGTGTTCGGCCATCTTCGCTGCGCTTCGATTCTCCCTTGGCCATTCCATTCCGTTCGCTCCGCTACTTGCTGACTCTAGGGAACTGAACTGCGGGCGACACGAAAACCGAGGCTGTAGGACGAGCTGGACGGGCCGAAGCGGTTGAGGCCGCGGTTCGCGACGCGGCAGCCGCTCGCGCCGTCGTACCAAACGCCGCCCCGGTGCACCCGGTCCGTGCCCGAACTAACACCCCTTGGATCGGTCGGGGTGCCAGTATCGTAGCTTCCATACCAATCCCAGCACCACTGCCAGACGTTGCCCGCCATATCGTTCAGACCGTAGCCGTTCGCCGCAAAACTCCCCACCGGCGAGGTATAAGGAAAGCCGCCCGTGGCGTAGGTGGGGTGGTAATTATCCACCGCTCCGCTCAGGTCGTAGCTGTAGCCGCTGCCGGCATAGTAATTCGCCTGCGTCTGGCTGATCGTGTCGCCCCACGGGAAACGTTTGCCGCTCAAGCCGCCCCGCGCCGCCTTTTCCCACTCCGCCTCGGTCGGCAAGCGGTAGCCGTTGGCGGCCCATTTGACCCGCAAGTTGGTCACATTCACATCCCCCGTCTTGTAAACCGTCGTCTGCGCGTCGTCGGTGTAATACACTGGCGTAAGCCCCTCCTGCTGGCTGCGGGCGTTGCACCACTTCACCATCTGGAACCACGAAATCGTCTGCACTGGATGATTGCTGGCCTTGCCCGCGCCGGACGCGAGATCGCTGTAGCCGTTGCTGATGGCCCAGGTCCGCACCGTGTCCCACTGCGCCTTGGTCACCAGGTTCTTCGCCATGTAAAACGCGCTGACGGTCACCGTGTGAGTCGGGGCATCGGAATCACCATCAACCGCGTCGCCCATAATGAAACTGCCGGACGGGATGAGGGAGAAGCCGGTGGGGGCGGCGGGGGCATTGACGACCGTCAAAACAAAGGTGTCGCTCGCAGTCAACGAACCATCGCTCACCGTCACCGTGATCGTCGCCGTGCCGCTCTGACCGCTGGCAGGAGTCACTGTGACCGTGCGGCTTGCTCCGCTGCCACCGAAGACAATGTTGGCATTGGGCACTAAGGTCGTATTGCTACTGGTTCCGCTGAGCGTGAGCGAGGACGCTGCGGTCTGTGCATCGCCAACCGTGAAGGCAAGCGCTCCCGTATTACCACCTGCGTAGATGCTTTGTGCCGCGATGTCGGAGATCGTCGGTGCGGTGTTGGCCTGCACCGTGACGGTGACCGAGCTGGATTGAATTTCGCCAAACGCGTTGGAAATTTTAACCCAATACTTCGTCGTCACCGCGAGTGCCGGGGTGGTAAAGGTGGGTGAATTGGTTCCCACGGGGGCAGTGGTCGCACCGAGGTTGCCCCGATACCACTGATAGGTGAAAGGCGCGGAACCCGTGGCGCTGACCGTAAGCGTGGCGGTGCTGCCCGGCTCTATCGTCTGCGAGGTGGGTTGGCTGGCAATCGTGGGCGGGCGGTTGATGGTCACCGTTGCGGTTTCAGAATTGATGCTGCCCACAACGTTCGTGACCTTCACCCAGTAGGAAGCGTCCTCAATGAGAGCACCCGTATTGTAGGTGTGCGAGGTGGCGCCTTGGATGGCCTGTGAGTCGTCTCCACTCTGCCCCAGATACCACTGGTAGGTCAGTCCCTCGCCTTGTGAATCCACCGTGAAGGTCACCGACTCACCTTCCTCAATGCCAGTGGTGGCTGGCGGTGGGTTGGAGATCGACGGAGAAGCCAGCAGGCGCACTTTCATCCGATAAAACTCCTGCGAGCCTGAAGTCGGCACCAGGAGCTCACCCGTAGAGCTAACCATTTCAGGAGTGATCGTGACCTTCTCCCAGACATTGAGGGCTGAGGATTTTTCCAACTCAAGTTTACTAACACTCTGGGCATTGAGAGGAAAGACGAGCGAAGCAATCGCGAGCCATAGAGATATGGGAAAGAGTAGTGTTTTCATACAGTAAGATAAGGAGGGGTGACAGAACCTGATAGAAATCCTGATAGTAAGTGTCTGAGGCGTCAAGGCATCTCGGTGAAGAGCATTCCAAATCCAAGACAAGATGAAATCGTGCGCCCCGTCATCAATCTTCACTGCGGAACAGAGGATAAAAGGTGGGGATTCCGTGCCTACGCCGCTGTTTCATCGTCCTTCAACTTGCCAAAGCATCTGAAAAGAGGTAGCAGTAACTTAATGAAAGTCATGGCGGAACTCACCAAGGATTGTCTCGAACTGCCATCCGCACAGAGACTGAAGCTGGCCCGCATTCTTCTCGATGCATCTGAGCCCGATCAGGATTTTTCCCCTGAGGTGGAAGCGGCATGGGACGAGGAAATCGCCGCACGGATGAAAACGGTGCTCAACGGCTCTGCCAAATCCAGTTCTCTTACCGAGGTCCTCGCCCGGTTCGAGAAACTTTATCCAGCATGATTCTGCAGATTCTTGACGATGCTACGGCAGAATTTGCAGAAGCAATCGCCCATTACGAAGGTATCGAATCCGGTCTGGGCGTCCGCTTCAGACAAGAAGTGCAAGCAGTAACCGTTTGGATCGAGCGCACGCCGTCGGTGTGATTTCACCAATGCTGGTGCCGTTCACGACTCGCCGTGACGCTGCCAGATGGTCACCATTGATGACGTCCACTGAAACTTGCGTGCGGTTTCACGGATGAGAAATGGCTCGTCGGCCTGACGAATCAGCTCAAAGGCGGGAGACAGCGCCGATTTTAGCCAATCCAATGTCCCGTCCACCGGCCACTGTTCGGGTGGGGTGAATTCCTCAAGCCAGGTGCACGGCGTGGCCAGCACCAGCTCGCCACCGGGCTTCACCAAGTCCGCAAACCGCTCGAGTAGCAGGCTCGGCTGCGGCAAGCGGCAGAGTAAATTCGCCGCATGCACTCGGTCGAACGCGCCCAGATCGCTCGGCAGATGCATGGCATCCCCTTGGGCAAACCGCAGGCGAGCGAGATCCAAGCCATCTGGCAGCCTCGCTTCCAAGCGAGTCGTCAGCGCCGCTTCCTCGCGGCGGTCATAGCCCAACACCTCACCATGCCTGAGGGATTCGGCGGCTCCAATGAAGGCGTGGGAAAAATCGATGCCCACCACTTCCTCACAGGTGCGTGCCATTTCGAAGGCGGACCGCCCCACCGCGCAACCGAGATCGAGCCCGCGTTTCACGGTTTCCTTGGAAAAGTGTGCGACCGTACGAACCGGGAAATCCAGCGCCTCGTGCATGCCCGCCGGCCAGACACGATCTGATGGAAGGATTTCCGCTGCTGCGCCGAAGTGAAATAATAGGTATTCCGCCAGGATTTTGTCGGATTCGTAAATGGAACTCATGAGTGCGATTGGATAGCGATTGGATAGCGATTGGATAGCGATTGGATAGCGATTGGATAGCGATTGGATAGCGATTGGATAGCGATTGGATAGCGATTTGACATTGGCGGAGCGGGTGGAATCCAGCAAGCTTCAATCCGACTCATGCAAATCCGAATCATCGTCGCAGGCAAACCCGCACTCGCATACGCCAAGGCGGGGGTCGATGATTACACCAAGCGCCTGTCACGGTTTGGGGGTTACGAATTGATCGTGGTGAAGGCTGGAGATCGTGACGAGGTTTCCGAACGGCTATTAGAACGTTCGCAAGGATGCTTCCGCATCGCCCTCGACGAACGCGGCGAATGCCTCACCACTCGGAAGTTTGCCGAGCGGTTTGATGCGCTCGAAATGCGGGGCGACGTGAAATCCGTTGCGTTCCTGATCGGCGCTGCCGACGGGCACAATGAAACGCTCCGCGCGAAGTGCGACCTCATTCTGACACTTTCGCCTTTCACGCTGCAGCACGAGCTCGCCCTGCTTGTCTTGTTTGAACAACTGTATCGGGTCGCCTCTCTCAAGAGTGGCTCACCCTACCACCGGGACTGAGCGCAGGGAGCTTAGCGGCGGTATTGATTTTGTGGCATCATTCCGAATTGGCCTTGGCCTTGGCCAGCAATCGGAGAGTTCCATGGGATCCGGCTCGTTTCGGAAACTGGGCCGACTGGCTTTCTTTCTGGCTCTCCCGCGCAGGAGACCAATCCAACAGACGCCGCCAAACCCAAAAGGAATAAACCGAAGTAACGCTTCATGCCCGAACATAAAAAAAGCCCCGCGGCATGCAAGCCTGCGGAGCTTTTTGGGAAAAATAACCGATCTCAGTTGACCGCAGGCGTGGCGAGGATCGCTTGGTCACCGGGTTGGAGGCGAACGCCTGGCGCTAGGCTGCTGAAGTCGATCTCAGCAATCGTTTGCGTCGGCTCGATCGCGGAAGGACGAACCTTGGCGATCACTTGGCCATCGCGTTGGATCAACAATCCGCTTTGAGGAGTGAAACCAGAGTTCGATCCCGCGCCGACGACCAGGAATCCCCAGTCTTGATTGACCGCAGTGACCACCGCTTCGATGGAATTCGCACCGATCCGAGCGCTGCGCTCGACCATCCGCTTGCTAAGCCGATCCAGTTCTGCGTTTCCGCTGGCAAGCTTGTTGGCTGCCCCGTCGTTGAGAGCCTCAAGTTCCTCAAACTTTGCTTGCTTGGCCTTTTTGTCGGCTTCGATTTGCTGGATTTTTTCCGCCAAGGTGTCAAGCGTCACGCCACCACCGAGGTCGGCCATGATGGTGTTCACTTCGACCACCGCCTTGTTGAGTTGGTCCAACTCCTCGTCTTGGTCTTTCAGGTCGCTATCAAGCTTGGCAACATCGCTGGAGAGCGCACTGCCCGCCGACTTCAACGAGGAAGTGCTTTGCGAAAGGAGATCACGCTTTTCTTTCGAAGCGGTGAGGAGTTCTTCTTCCCTTTTGATTTCGGACTCAGCGGTTTCAGCAGAGGCGACAATTTTGGAGTTTTGAGCGATCGTCGCAAGCCGGTCTGCTTGAGCGGCATCAAACTTGGACGATTGGTTGAACGAGAAAAAGGCAGCACCGCCTGCGACAAGGATAGTGACGACGTAAAAAATGGATTTCATGGGATCTTTTTAAAAATGGATTAGGCTTTCAGTCGTTCAATCAATTGACGGCAGGGCTAACAAAATCGCCAACCGCAAGGGCGACGTTTGATCCCGTAGAATCTGGAACGATGCTGGCGGAAGCGGAGTTGCTCTCAACTGTTGTTACAAGAAGCTTTGCGACCACTTCGCCGTCGCGGACTACGTTGAGGGTCGAGTTTGGCACCACGCCGGCGCTGTTGCCAGAAGCCAAGGTCACGAAGCCCCAGTTTGGATAGATCGAGCGGATGCGCGTCTTGAGGTTAGGAAGGGAAATTCCCTTGCCGAAGTATTCAAACTTGCCCTTCGCAGCTGCCACTTGCGCATCGATGGCGGTGTTCTGTGCGGTGAGGTTTGCGAGCTTCGCCTCGCTGGCGGCGGTGGCTTGGCCCAACTCCTCAAGCTCGGCGCTGGTGGCACGCATCTTGGAGGCAAGCTCCTTGAGGTCGCCCGTCTTGGCGGTCTTCTCACGGATGTCGTCGAGCTTTTGCTTGTTCGCCGCGATGGTCGCGGTCTTCGCCTCGACCTTCGACTTGAGGCTCGCGTTATTTTTTTGCTCGGTGGCCTCAGCGGCAGCAAGCGTCTCAGCTTCGCCGTCGACGCCTTCGCGCTCGACGGGGAGCGCAGCGAGTTTTTTCTCACCGGCTTTCAAGCGAGCTTCGCTCTTCGCAAGCTCAGCTTTGCGTTCTTGGGTTGCGGTGATCTCATTCTCGTAAGCCGCTTTGTTCTTCATGGCGAAGAAGGCGGAGAGAGCAAGGACGATGGCAGTAAGGATTCCGAAGGCTTTAGACATGGGCTTTCAATTGCGTGTGGGGCGACTCTAGGAAGTCCCTGCCAGCCTCCGCAACCCCAAATTTCACGTCGTGACAAAGTTCTTTAGCACTTGGCTTTACAAAGCAGTCACACGCAGGCATCGCTTTGGCCCGTTATGAAGTCCATTTTACGCGTCTTTTCGTATCTGCGTCACTACCCAGGGCTCGCAGCTGCTCAACTTGTCTGCGCGATGGGCATGACCTTGGCCGTTTTTGTATTTCCGAACGCCACGGGCTACGTCATCGATCAAATCATTCCAAATCCAGCGCGCCACGGGGAGTTTTCCTTCTGGATCTGCATCGCGGTTCTTGGATTTCTCGCCAAAGACGGCCTGAATTCGATCCGAATTTTCATCAACAACATCTTCGAGCAGAAGGTGATTTTCGATATTCGGTCGGACCTTTACGAGAAGATCCAGCGCCTGCCGCTTCAGTGGTTCGATTCTCGCCGGACGGGCGACATCATGACCCGCGTGGTGGAAGATGTGACCAACATGGAGCGGGTTCTAATCGATGGAGTTGAGCAGGGACTCATTGCGGCCCTCCAAGTCTTGGGGATTGGGGTTTTCTTGTTTATCCTGAACCCCACGGTTGCCGCATGGGCGACGCTGCCCGTGCCCTTGCTAGCGGTGGGGGCTTGGGTCTATTCTACCAAAGGCCGTGACCGCTACCGCAACCAACGCGATGCCGCTTCGGACCTGAACGCCCTCCTGCACGACAACATCTCAGGCGTTCACCAAATCAAAGCCTACGCCGCCGAGACCGCAGAACACGCCCGCTTCAACCGCTTCTCCGACACGCTGCGCGTCACCTCGCTGCGCATGATGAAATGGTGGGCGATCTACTCACCGAGCATGTCATTTTTACGGATGATTGGCTATGTGCTCGTCCTCGCGTTCGGTGGTCATGCGGTGATGCGAAATGAACTCACCATGGGTGACTTCACCAAGTTCCTGTTGTTTCTCGCATTGTTTTACGAGCCGATCGACCGCCTGAATTCTCTCAATCAAATGGTCCTATCCGGACGCGCCGCCGCCGACCGCGTGTTTGAAATTCTCGACTCCGAGGAAGAATCCCACTCGACCCACGGCCAAACGCTCCCCGAAAAACTCGCCGGTCATGTGCATTTTGAAAACGTCGCATTTTCCTATCAGGAACAACCGACCCTGAACGGAATCACGCTGGATGCGCAACCCGGACAGACGGTCGCTCTCGTCGGATCAACCGGCGCAGGCAAAACCACGGTGCTCGCATTGCTGGCGCGCTTTTACGAGGCTAACTCCGGGAGCATCACCATCGACGGCATCGACATTGGCACACTTGCGAAAACATCCCTGCGGGAAAATCTCGCCTACGTGACGCAGGAGCCCTTCCTCTTCAACGGCACGGTGCGGGAAAACCTGCAACTCGCCAAACGCGACGCCTCAGACGACGCCCTTTGGTCGGCGCTCGCCGCTGCCCACGCGGAGAAGTTTGTTAGAAATCTACCCGAGGGGCTTGATACCAACGTCGGCGAGCGCGGCGTCAAATTATCGGGCGGCGAAAAACAACGACTCTCGATCGCACGGGCCCTTCTCAAGAACGCCCCAATCCTTCTGCTAGACGAGGCGACCGCTTCCGTGGATTCGGAAACTGAGCGCCAAATCCAAGACGCGCTCGACCGCCTCATGGAAAACCGCACCGCCTTTGTGATCGCTCACCGATTATCGACAATCCAAAACGCCGACCGGATCTACGTGCTCGAAAAAGGCCATGTCATCGAGCAAGGCACGCACACCGACCTTCTCGAACACGGCGGAAAATACGCCGAGCTCTGCCAGAAGTCGTTCCTATCCGCGGAGCATTAGACGATTTCCGTGCGGACCCTCACCGCAGAAAACTCGCCATCCGTAGATTTCCTCCTTGCTGCCCCGCTCCTTGGTGGTTTGCTTGCCGTGCTCCCATGGCCGCCCCACAAAACACAATCGCGCTGGTTTACGACTACGACCAGACCCTAAGCCCACGCTACATGCAAGATGACGTGGTCTTTCCGGAGTTCGGGATCGATCCAGCGCAATTCTGGGCGAAGTGCAACACGCTGGTCCACCAACACCAATGGGATGGTGAACTCGCTTACATGAAGTGCCTGCTCGACTACCTCGGCATGGACAATGTCACGAACGCTCGCCTTACCCAACTCGGCGCGGGCCTTCAGTTTTTTCCGGGCTTGCCTGAGCTTTTCGAGGCACTGCCCCAAGCCGCGCTCCTCCCCGAGCACCAAGCCGCCGGCATCAAAATCGAACACTACATCATTTCGTCTGGACTGAAGGCCTTGCTCGATGGCTCCCGCCTACAACCTTATGTGAAGGCGATGTTTGGTTGTGAATTCGGCGAAGATGCCGAGGGCCGCATCAGTTTTCCAAAACGCGCCATCTCCCACACGACCAAAACCCAGTTCCTCTTCCGCATCAACAAGGGGATGCTTGGCTATGACCAAGATGTGAACGATCACATGCCACCAGAACAACGGCCGATCCCATTCGAAAACATGGTCTATGTCGGCGACGGCCCAACCGACGTGCCCTGCTTCACGGTGATGGCTCGCAACGGCGGACAGGGCATCGCCGTCTACAACCCCGCCGATGAAAGCGGCCGCTCGTTCCGTAAGTGCTTCCAACTTTCGACCCACGCCGGACGCGTCAAACACATCGCCCCCGCCGACTACCGCCAAGGCTCACACCTCTGGCTACTGCTCTCGGAAATGGTGCGAGAAACCGCCGACCGCATCCTACGTCGCCGCATCGAGGAGCGCGAGAACGCCACCATCGCCGCTCCAGGATTCTAACTGGCTGACCAAGCGACGGTCTTTCCAAAAATCAGCGGGCGAGCGAAACCAGCACCGCCTTTTGCACATGAAGCCGGTTCTCAGCCTGCTGAAAGATCGTTCCAGCATGGAGCTCTAACACCTCTTCGCTGATCTCTTTCCCCCGATAGGCAGGCAAACAATGGAGAACGATGTGGCCCAGTGCCGCATGCGCAAGTAGGCCCGCCTCCACTTGGAACCCCGCAAACTCCAATTCCTTCTCCTGCTGGCCTTCCTGACCCATCGAGAGCCAGACATCGGTATTGATGACATGTGCCCCCGTCGTCGCCACTACCGGATGATCTGTTATAGTCACGTTCGGCGCATCCAGCTCTGCTAGAAAATCCGCCGGTGGCTGGCACGAAGTCGGAGAAGCCACCACCAACTCGAAACCGAGCCGCTTTGCCGCCCACATCCACGATCGGGTCATATTTGAAAACCCGTCACCAATGAAGGCAACCTTCTTGCCCTCCCACGTTCCAAGCTTTTCCTGAATCGTCAAAAGATCAGCGAGAATCTGACACGGATGCTCATCGTCCGTTAGCGCATTGATCGTCGGAATCCCCGAAAACTCAGCAAAGTCGACGACATCCTGCTGCGCGAAGGTCCGGATGACCGCCCCATGCACCATCCGCCCCAGAACCCGAGCGGTGTCTTTGATTGGCTCCCCACGACCAAGCTGAATGTCGTTGCCCGAAAGGAACATCGGAAATCCGCCTAACTCACGGATTCCCACCTCGAATGAGACGCGGGTGCGGGTCGATGACTTCGTGAAAATCATTGCCCATGTCTGACCTGCTAGAGGTTGCTCCTCATGACCGCGCTGCCGCTTGAGGTCAGCAGCAGATTCTAACATATTTGAAATTTGAACGGCTGTAAGCTGCTCGATGGAGAGAAGACTTTTCATGTGAAATGGTGTTAGAACTAAAATTGGCTGAGAACTTTACGAATGATCTCAAGCGCTTCATCCACTTCCGCGTCAGTAACATTGAGCGGCGGTAACAACCGGAAAGTGTTAGGTCCGGCGGGAGGAACGATGAGGCCATGGGCCATGAGTTCGTTCACGACCACCAATGCAGCGGTCTTTCCTTCCGGAGTGGGAATCCGCGCAGGATCAAGGGCGACGCCAAGCAGCAAGCCTTGGCCACGCACTTCCTGAATCAGCGGAAGGCCCCACGAGCGCACCGCTTCGCGGATACGAACCTCTTGAAGAATCGCATTCACGCCCAATTCTTGCTCACGAATCTCCTTCAGCACCGCCAGCGATGCGGCACACACCAGCGGGTTGCCTCCATAAGTCGAGCCATGCGAGCCCGGCCCAAGCAGCGAAGATAGCGGAGTCTCATCGCCGTCGATCGCACGATCGCTCAACCAAAAGGCTCCGATCGGTACGCCGCCGCCCATGCCCTTCGCCCACGAAATCCCATCAGGCTTGATCTCCGGCGCGGTCATCCGCCAAGCCATCGAGTCACCACAACGGCCGAAGCCAGCCTGCACCTCATCAAAAAACAATAGCAGATCATGCTGCTTACAAATCTCCGCAACCGCACGAATGAACTCGGGCGTCGCTTGATTTACCCCACCTTCACCTTGGATCGGCTCTAGTAGAATTGCTGCAGTCTCTGGCCGAATGGCCGATCCAATCGCCGCAATGTCATTGAACGGCAGATGACGAAAGCCAGGCAGTAACGGATCGAAGCCTTCTTGGATTTTCGCCTGGCCCGTGGCAGCCATCGATCCAAGAGTCCGGCCATGGAACGACTGCATGAACGTGAGCACCTCATAGCGCCTAGTGCCATCCGCATGTGGGCGCTTCTGCCCAAATCTGCGGGCAGCTTTGATCAACCCATCATTCGCCTCAGCTCCGGAGTTGGAGAAAAAAATCTTCCCGGGGAGCTGCACGTGATGCACGTTGATTTCCTCTGCCAATTCAGCCTGCAGCGGATGTTGATAGAGATTTGACACGTGGATCAACTCACCTGCCTGATGGCGGATCGCCTCAACCAAGCGCGGGTGGCAATGACCCAGCGAACACACCGCGATGCCCATGCAGAAATCGAGATAGCTTTTTCCGGCATCATCCCAAAGCCGACAGCCCGCACCACGCACAGGCACAAGCGGAAACCGCCCATAGTTGGGAAGAACATGGTGCGCGTAACTTTCAGATGTGGTCATGAATTCGCTGGAAAGGGCGAAGGCTAGCTCCATCAAGCCAATTGGCAAAGCAGGAAATTCGTAATCAAAATCCGTAAGTCAGGACCGTCACGCAGTCGTGCTCCCTGCTCCACGCCCTAGCTTTTCCCACAGAGTATCAACCCGCCCTTGACCAAGTTTATCAAGCGCTTCGCCGCCCATACCTTCCTCCAAATCCTCCACGAAGAAATGCACCGATTGCGTGAACTCATGATGGCTGCAGCAATTTCGAAAACTACCGCTTGCACGTCATCGCCCAATGCGGATGAAATCACCAAATCACCTAAGGCCGAGGAAAAGCCTCCTCCCACACTCTTTGGTGTAGACCCCGATTTTGATGCTTGGAACCCATCGGTAAGGAATGGATTGTTAAGAAGTACGAGGACTGGGATTCGAACCCAGGACCAATTGATTAAAAGCCAACTGCTCTACCGACTGAGCTATCCTCGCCTTTGGTTCCCGTATGCGGGGCGAGACGAATAAGAGTGGGCGGCAGCTTTGGCAAGCTGATTTTTGCGCCCTTTGCGGATTTTATCCGCGCTTCCTCAAGGTTGCCGCCCGTATCAATTCGCCCGACGCCTGTCAGGCAGGTGCCATGGCGGATTTTTCTCAAACTCTACCTTGAGCGCCGCTGGCAGCGCATCCGCCATCATTTTGACAAGGTAAGGCGAGGTGACAATCATCTGAAGCTGCAAGGCTGCAAAGAATACAGAAATCAGCAAAATCACTTTGAGCGGATGCAGGCTCTTGGTGACGACACGATGGCCGCCGGTGTGATCCCAAAGAGGGGTGCCCAGCCACCTTGCGGTGAACAGACTGATGATTTGACAAATCAAAGCAAGCAAGCCCCACCCGAAGCCAATGCCAGTGAACAGCACCCTCAGCGAGCGCCGGATCGCTGCAGCGAGATCGAGCTGGGACCCATTTTGATTGGTGACCTCGAGCCCCAGCAGCCACTTGCCCGGAGTGGTTCCCCAGTGGTGAAGCAATAGTGCCTCAAGCACAAACCAGGGCACGAAGTGAAAAAACGTGATCCAAGGGTTAAAAAGAGCGGCCTCGATGTCTTGCCCGGCAGCCCACATGCCGAACCACCAGCAGCCAGAATAAACATACAAATCGAACCAGCGCGCCCAAAACCGGCGGATGTAGTGTGACACCCGAAATGCGGGCTGCGCCTCAGTCGTGGGCCCATCGGAGGCCAAATGGGGGAAATCAGTAAATTCGGGGTCGGCCACCTTAGCATCAGAATTTACTTCAAACTCGCGGGCAAACAGATCGATCTCTACCAGCGGTTTCCATGCCGAGAGCCCTTCGTGCCAAGCAAGCGTCTCGGCAGGCAGTTCCCCCACCTCGATTTTTCGACGGATCTCGAAATCGTGCATCGGGCCGATCTTCTCACCATCGCGAATGATCCAGACTTCCATGATTCAGAGATTTCTAAGGGATTTTGCTGCATCGCTACGGGCAGCGAAGAAAGCCGGCACGAGCGCAGCCATCGAGCAGAGAACGAAAGCCATGAAGGCAAAAATCAGTTGTTCAAGCGGGTTTTGATGAGCGGGCAAAATCGTAAAACCCGTGAACGAAGAGGCGAATGGGTCAAAACCAACCCCACGCAGGAGCATCTGGATATTTCCCCGGAAATGAATGACCAAGCGCCCGAGACCCACGCCAAGGATGCCACCCAAGGCACCTAAAATCATCCCCTGATAGAGGAAAACCCGAATGATCTGACTCGGAGCCGCACCCAGCGCCATCATCACCCCAATTTCCCGCCGTTTCTGGATCGTGACCGTAAACATGACCGCCATCATCGAAAACGCGGAAATGACGACAATGAACGAGAGGATGAAGTACATCATTCCACGTTGTTGCTCGATGAGCGTGAAAAACGGCCTCGCCTGTTGCCCCCACGTGACAAATGACCACTCCGGCCCCTGTGCCCGCCTTGCCTCGGTCGCGAAGACCTCCGCTTGATAAGGGTCATCAAGGCGCAGCGCTACCCCCTGCACCGCCTGTCCGAGCCCAGCAAGATCCTGTGCGAGCGGAAGCGGCACAAAAAGGTCGGGCGTCACCGCCATCTGCGACGCTTGATAGACCCCAATCACTTCGGCCTCCTTCGGCAGAACCACGCTTTTCAGACCTTTAAGCGTCTCACCATCCATTTTCTCGGCATCCGTCACGTTTAGGTCAGCGATGGCTTGATCGATCGTCGATCTGCTTTGCTCATCAAACCGAAAGACTCCGCGAACCTCGTCTTTCTCGGACGAATCCATGGCCACGAGAATGCTAGCAAGCAACTCCCGCTCAAGCTCGCGGATGCCTTCGCCGCGAAGGGCATCAAGCGTGGCATAACTCGATCGATAGACCTCCAGTGGCAGCGTGAAATTCTCGCCATCCGACCTCCAGCCTCGGGGAAATGCGGTGGACGCCGCCTGCCACTCGGCCGCAAATGCCTCACGCAAGGGTGGATTTTCGGTCACCTTGTAGGCGCGCATGACCTCTTCAAAATTCCGGGTCGAGTACAGGCGCAGCCGATCCCCCACCCCGATCTGCAATTGCTCCGCCAAAATCGATGAAATGACCACACGGTCATCGATCCCCAAATCTGCGGTGGATCCTGGATGTTCTTTCAGATCTAACATTTTCGCAATCCCCTCAACTTGGGCAGGATCCGAAGCGTCGATCCCCCGAAAAAGCACCGGACGCTGCCAAGAAGCCACGTCCACGATGACATTGTCAGAGACATAAGCGGTGGCGGCTTGGACGTGAGGCCAGGTCTTTGCCTTGGCCGCAATTTCCATCCAATCGGTCATCGGCACACCCGGAGCGGTCGCCAGTCCATTAATCAAAACATGCGGGGTAAAGCCAAGCAGCCTCTCCTTCACATTCCGCTCCAGCCCGGAATAAACCGCCATCACCACGACCAACACCAGCACTCCAAGCATCACCCCCACCAGCGAAATTAAGCTGAATGAGGACAACATCGACCGGCGGGGATTGAGGTATCGCCGGGCGAGCAGGAAACTGAAAGATCGACGTTTGATGCCGCTAACTACCCCGAGATCGAACTTTCGGCAAGCGATTGCGTGTTTCTTCTGAGAATCATCACCGTTGGATTGGAGTCCTTAACCATTCGAAAATACTAACGGTTATAATTTCAAAATCCGTGTTGCTCTCCGGCAGGGGATCAAGTGAAATCTTGACGTGCGCTACCAACCCATTTCTCCTGAGTTTTTCGTACGCAATCGCCAAAATCTTCGCCAGTTGCTCAAGCCGAACAGCTTGGTCATTCTCCGCGCGAATGACATATACCCAACCAATGCAGATGGCACCCTGCCCTTCAAACAAAACAGCGATCTCTTCTATCTAACGGGCGTTGATCAAGAGGAAACCACACTGGTTTTGATGCCAGACGCCCATGACCCCAGAGAGCGGGAGACTTTGTTTATTAAGGAAACCAGTGAGCACATCGCGATCTGGGAAGGTGAAAAGCTCACCAAGGAGCAGGCACGTTCAGCGACGGGCATCGAGCGTGTCGAATGGTCACAGCACTTCGATTCATTTCTCCACCGCGTCGCCCCACAGGCAGAAAATATCTATTTGGTGACCAATGAACATTTGCGGGCCAGCGTGATCGTGGAGACCTGCAATGCGAGATTTATCAAAGATTGCCAAGCCCGTTACCCACTGCATCGCTACGAGCGGCTTGCCCCCCTTCTCCACCGCCTGCGGATCACCAAAGATCCGGAAGAAATCAAAATGCTCCAGCAAGCCTGCGACATCACCGAGGCCGGTTTCAGAAGAGCCCTAGGCTTCATTAAACCTGGTGTCGGCGAGTGGGAAATCGAAGCCGAGCTTCTCCACGAGTTCGTCCGCCGAGGCTCGCGTGGGTTCGCCTACACACCCATCATCGGCACCGGAAAAAATGCCTGCGTGCTTCACTACGTGGACAACGACCAAATCTGCAAAGACGGCGATTTGATCCTCATGGATGTGGCAGCCGAATACGCTGGCTGGGCGTCTGACCTCACTCGGACGGTGCCCGCCAATGGCAAATTCACCCCGCGCCAGCGCGACGTTTACAATGCAGTTCTCCGCGTCTTGCGCGCAGCCGATGGGATTTTACGCCCCGGCACCACCTTGATGGACTACCAGAAGCAAGTCGTCGAAATCATGGAGCACGAGCTCATCGGCCTGGGCCTATTCACCGCCGAGGAGGCCAAGGCGCAAGGCCCCGACAAAGCGCTCGTCAAAAAATATTTCATGCACGGGACCTCCCACCACTTAGGGCTGGATGTCCACGATGTCAGTCCACCCCACGAGCCAATCGCCGAGGGCATGGTGTTCACGATCGAGCCAGGCATCTACATTCGCGAGGAAGGCATGGGCGTGCGCTTGGAAAACGACTACTTGATCGGTAAGGATTCGAATTTTAACCTCATGGGCAACATCCCGATCGAGGTGGATGAAATCGAAGCCCTCATGAGCAAGCAGCAAGGGTGATTTCCCGATTGAGGGAAAAGCTCACGGCCCGGCGAGACGGCGATGCCCATTTTCCATCAAGCGTGGTTTTGAATTCCATCCAGAAACAGCTCCGTTAGCATCGCATCCATGATTGGAATCGTTTTGGGATCTGGGTTGGGCCTCTTGGCGGCCGCCGTGGAGGTGGAGCGCGAGGTTTCCTTCGGAGATGCCGGCCTGCCAACCTCCTCGGTGCCCGGACACGCAGGGACCTTTGTTTTTGGATCACTGCATGGCACACCCGTGATTCTCATGAAAGGTCGCGTGCACCTCTACGAGGGCCATGGAGCGCGCGAGGTGACCGCAGGCATTCGCTGGATGGCGGCGCAAGGAGCTCAAAAGTTCGTGCTCACCAACGCGGCGGGCACCCTGAATCCCGCATTTGCCCCAGGCAGCTGGATGATGCTGAGCGACCACCTCAACCTGACGGGGACCTCACCGCTCGTGGGCGCAGATTTCATTGACCTCTCCGTGGCCTATGATGCCGAGTGGCGGGCCAAGTTCCGCACACAAGCTCTTGCACTGGGAATTTCCCTTCACGAGGGCGTCTACGCTGGCCTGCGCGGGCCGCAGTATGAGACCCCAGCAGAAATCCGGATGCTCCACTCACTCGGCGCCGATGCCGTTGGCATGAGCACCGTGCTGGAAACCATCCAAGCGCGCTCGCTCGGGCTTCCCGTGGTGGCATTTTCTTGCCTCACCAACTGGGCAGCAGGCATCACGGGCGAAACTTTGAACCACCACGAAGTCCTTCACACAGGAAAACAAGCCGCCGATGTGATGCTCCAGCTCCTCACCGCCACCTTAGGCAGCAGCGAAAACCCCACATGCGGAGCCATGGCTGGGAAATTGGTGGCAGGGGGCGGATTTGAACCGCCGACCAAAGGCTTATGAGTCCTCTGCTCTACCGCTGAGCTACACTGCCAAAATCTCCCAAATGCGAATTACGCATCGGGGGGAAGTCGTTACCTTCCAACCACAGAATTGTCCACCGGAAATTGAGAAAATCTCTCCCAACTCCGTCGGCAGATCAGCCTGGCCGCCTCACCCTCGCTTGGCCAGCGCACGCCCCGTGGGTGATTTTTTGTTTTTCCGGATCACGGATGGCGGACCCTCCGCAACGAGCGTGCCGCCATGAAGACCGCCCCCCGGCCCGAGCTCGATGACCCAGTCCGAGGCGGCAATCACATCCAGATGGTGCTCGACCACCAACACGCTATGCCCGGCATCTCGCAGCCGGAGAAACGCAGCGAGCAATTTCTCCACGTCGCCGAAATGCAGCCCAGTCGTCGGCTCATCAAACAGATACAAGGTGTGGGGTGATGCTGGCCGGGCCAACTCGACCGCCAGCTTCAACCGTTGCGCCTCCCCACCCGAGAGGGTGTTGGCGGGCTGACCAAGCTGCAAATACCCGAGACCTAGCTCTTCAAGAATTTCCAGAATTCGGCGGATCTTCGGGATCGGCCGGAAAAACACCCGTGCTTCACTCACCGATAATCCAAGCACCTCGGCAATCGACTTTCCCTTGTAGGTCACCTCGAGCGTCTCACGATTGAACCGCCGGCCTCCACACGCTGGACAGATCACCCACGCATCAGGCAGGAAATGCATCTCAATCTTCAATCGCCCATTGCCCTGACAACGCTCGCACCGCCCTCCTGCCGCATTGAAGCTGAACCGCCCCGGCCCATAGCCTCGCTGCTTCGATAAACTCAACTTGGTAAAAAGATCTCTCACCAAATCGAAGACCCCCGTAAACGTCGCCGGATTCGAGCGCGGGCTGCGGCCAATCGGCGACTGGTCTGCCACCACACATTTCTCAATCTGTTCCAGCCCATCGATGCCATCGTGCAACCCGGGCAACTCTCCCGATCCATGAAAATGCCTTGCGAGCGCCCGGCGTAAAATGTCATCCGCCAGCGTGGATTTCCCACTGCCACTCGGGCCACTCAAACAAACCAACCGCCCCAGCGGAATCGCCACGTCGAGGTTCTTCAAATTGTGCTCACAGGCTCCACGGATCAACAATTTCCCCGCAACTGGCAGGGGCGATGCAAGCTTCCCAATCGATCCCGCCTTACTCCGCAACCACTCACCCGTCGGCGAGCTCAATTGCAGCGGTACCCCTGCCGCCAAAATTTCACCACCCGCCGCCCCCGCGCCCGGCCCGATGTCGATCAACCAGTCGGCCGCGCGAATGATCTCCTCATCATGCTCCACCACCACCACCGTATTTCCTAAATCACGCAGCCGAATCAGCGCCCGGATCAAACGCGCCGTATCCGCAGCATGCAGGCCAATACTTGGTTCATCTAAAACATAAATCACCCCAGAAAGCCCTGCCCCCAGCTGGGTCGCTAAGCGAATCCGCTGCGCTTCACCACCCGACAACGAGCCACTGTTCCGTTGAAGTGTCAGATAATCCAACCCGACCTCCTCTAAAAATGCCAACCGCGTCCGCACATCGTTCGCCAGCCGCTTGCAAACCTCAACCTTGGATGACTCCGCATTGAATCCATCGATCCAGCGCATCGCGTCCGCCACTCCGAGCTCGCAGAATTCTTGAATCCCCAGCCAGCGCCCGTCCAAGCCCTCGACCTTGACCGCCAGCCACTCCGGCTTCAAGCGCTGCCCACCGCACACCCCGCACGGACGATGCGCCATGAACTTGGCCAACTTGCGCCGCGTGATCTCAGACTTGGCGTCACGGTACCGCATCCACGTTTGTTCCGCGTCCTCACCATTTTCTAAGAGACTCGCATCGCAATACATTTCCGTCCCAAGGCCCTCACAACCCTCACAAGCCCCCAGGTGCGAATTAAAGGAGAAATGCTTGGGCGAAATCTCACCCACGATCCATCCCGTGCGTGGATTTCGGTACGATGTCTGGAACGTGAGATCACTCCAAGCATCCGAGCCCACCGCCTGAATTGCCGCACGCGCCTCCGCACCACAGAGCCGCAGTGCCGTTTCGACGGAGTCCGCAAGACGAGACTCCACGCCACCCCGAATCACCACTCGATCCACCACAATCTCGACCGCCACCGGATGCTCTGGCCACCGGGAAATGGCATCATCCATTTCCATCACCTCACCATCCACCCGCACCCGAATGTAGCCCTGCCGCTGCAAATCTCCTAATAACCGCACCGGGTCTTCCAACTCCTCATGCGGCAATGGCGCCAGCAACACCACCTTGGTGCCCTCCTCCATCTCCCCCAGCGCTTTCACAATATCCGCCGCGGTCATCCGCGCCAAACGCTCTCCCGTCTCAGGGTCATGCGGAATCCCCGCCGCCGCCCACAAGACCCTCAAGTAATCGTAAATCTCCGTCGTCGTTGCCACTGTCGACCGCGGATTCAACCCGCCGCCACGCTGCTCGATTGCGATCGCCGGACTGAGGCCCTCAATCGAATCCACATCGGGCTTATCCAGTTGATCCAAAAACTGGCGCGCGTAAACCGACAGGGATTCCACATAACGCCGCTGCCCCTCAGCATACAAGGTGTGAAACGCTAAGGACGATTTCCCCGAACCACTTGGCCCAGAAATCACCACCAACTTCCCCCGAGGGATATCGACGTCGATATTCTTCAAATGATGCTGCCGTGCCCCACGGATTCGGATCGCGTCCATATTCCAAGAGAAATCCGCAATCGCCAAACTTCCAAGCTCGAATGATCCGTTGACCCCAATCTCCAGAAGTGACCACGCCATCACCGACGATCGCCCATCAGCGATTACGGAGGCTTACGCGTCGATTACGGAGGCCTACGCGTCGATTACGAAGGCTTACGCGTCGATTACGGAGGCCTAAGTGTCGATTACGGAGGCCTTAGCGTCGATTGGCAAAATTCAAGTCGCCATGAAGGAGCCCATCTTGGCCCCAACCAGAATCTTACGGATCTCGGTGCCCGAGACGCAAAACCCGCCACCGATTCACGGAGGCGGGCTTCGGAAAACTATGCGAAACTTTGCTGCTAAAACCTTAGCGCTGGCGCTTGAAATGAAGCTCAGCGGTCGCCCTAGCGATGACGCCTTGGAGGTACGCGACCTCCTCCATGTCGAGGCTGTGATCGATGGTATCGAGCTTTTCCTGCGCCCGCTTGATCGCCTCTTCCACTTGGGCTTCGTCGATCTCAGACTCACCCAAGGCGCTGTCAGTCAAAACAACCACCTTGGTTTGAGTGACTTCAGCGAAACCCGATCCGATCGCAAGCCCGACGACTTGACCATGGAGGAGGTAGCGCAACACACCCGGTTGCAGCGCAGTCACAAGACCGGCGTGCGCAGGCAAGATGCCCATTTCACCGTCAGCTCCCGGGAGGTAGACGTTGTCCACAGTGTCCGAGAAAATCTTTTTCTCGGGAGTCACGATATCGAGTTGGAAAGCCATGGTGTATTCGATGCTATAATGCCGTCAATCGCCCCTGCACGAATCAGTCGCGCGGCACGGAATCGATGGATCCCTTCATGTAGAAGTTACCTTCCGGCACATCGTCGAGCGTTCCATCAAGGATTTGTGCGAAGCCCTTGACGGTGTCTTCGATGGAGACGAGAACGCCAGGAACGTTGGTGAAAACTTCCGCGACGTGGAAAGGTTGCGTGAGGAAACGCTGGATTTTCCGGGCACGGAAAACGGTGTTCTTGTCCTCGTCGGAAAGCTCGTCCATCCCGAGGATGGCGATGATGTCCTGCAAATCCTTGTAACGCTGAAGCACCTGCTGGACGCCGCGAGCCACGCGGTAGTGTTCTTCACCGATGATTTCCGGCGCGAGCGCCTTCGAGGTCGATGCAAGTGGGTCAACCGCAGGGAACAACGCTTGCTCAGCGAGCGAACGCTCAAGCACCACGGTCGCATCAAGGTGAGCGAAGGTGTTGGCAGGGGCCGGGTCAGTCAAGTCGTCCGCAGGAACGTAGACCGCTTGAATCGAGGTGATCGATCCTTTGTTGGTCGATGTGATCCGCTCTTGGAGACCTGCCATTTCCTCGGAAAGCGTCGGTTGGTAACCCACCGCAGAAGGCGTACGCCCAAGCAACGCGGACACTTCGGAACCGGCTTGCGAGAAACGGAAAATATTGTCCACGAAGAGCAAGACGTCTTGGTTGTCTTGGTCGCGGAAATGCTCAGCCATGGTGAGTGCCGAAAGCGCCACGCGGAGACGTGCACCTGGAGGCTCGTTCATCTGGCCATAGCAAAGTGCCACCTTTGAACCTTCGGTGAGCACAGGATTGCCATGGTCATCGAGTTTCGGATGGCCTTTTTCGTCCTTCTCCGTGGCAATAACGCCAGACTCGATCATTTCCCAGTAAAGGTCATTTCCTTCACGAGTCCGCTCACCCACCCCAGCGAAGACGGAGAAACCACCGTGCGCCTTGGCGATGTTGTTGATGAGCTCCATGATAACCACGGTCTTGCCGACGCCGGCACCACCGAACATCCCGCCCTTGCCGCCCTTGAGCAGCGGGCAGATGAGGTCGATCACCTTGATTCCTGTAGGAAGCACTTCCGTGTTGGCCGATTGCTCGATGAGCTCGGGCGCTGGACGGTGGATCGGTGCGCGGAATGAAGCATCCGCGATCGGCACGTTTTCGTCCACAAGGTCGCCGGTGACGTTGAAAATACGTCCGAGCACTTGCTTGCCAACTGGCACCGAGATCGGTTGTCCCATGTCCGTGAGAACCATCCCGCGCTTGAGACCATCCGTGGTGGACATCGCGACCGCACGCACCCAGCCGTCACCAAGGTGCTGCTGAACTTCGAGCACGAGTTTGGTGTCCACGCCGTTGAGGACGTATTGGATCTCCAGTGCGTTGTAGATTTTAGGCAGGGTCGTAGCCTTTGAGAAATCGGCGTCGATGACGGCGCCAATGATTTGGACGATGGTTCCGGTGTTGCTCATGGGAAAAGTGGCTTGGGCTCGGGGTTCAGTTGTGAGAATTTTATGACGATCGTGGATCATTCCATGGCTTTCATCGCCGTGGTGATTTCGAGTAGCTCAGCAGTGATCGCTCCTTGGCGGAGCTTGTTGTATTCAAGGGTGAGCTCCTTGATGAATTTCTTCGCATTGTCGGTGGCCGACTTCATGGCAACCATGCGAGCGGAGTGCTCAGAGGCACGGGCTTCGACAAGTGCCTGGAAGACTTGGAAATTCACATAGAGCGGCAGGATGGCGCTCAACACGTCGTCGGGTGACGGTTCAAAAAGAAAATCATTGGTGGCCGTGGTATCCGCATGACCCTGCGGCGTCACCACTGGAAGCAATTGAATCACCTCAGGCTGCTGGGTCATCGTGTTTACGAATCGCGTGTAGGCCACCGAAACCTTGTCGTAGTTCCCTGCAAGGAATTGCTTGGAAAGCAATGCAGCGATCGCGCGAGCGTCAGCAAAGGGAACCGGATCTTTCACCGAGAAATCTGCGACAATCTTGCGGCCCATTTTTTCCATCATGACCCGCAACTTGCGACCGACCGTGACGCAATCCGCACCTTCGGCGGTTTTAGTGCGGACGACACGAGCCAGGTTGGTGTTGATCGCGCCGCAAAGACCCTTATCGGTAGAAATGATGAGAACGAGTTCACGGCTACCCGTGCGACTTTCGAGCAAGGGATGGGTTGCATCGCTGAATCCCTCGCTGATGTCTTGAAGGACGCCGTTGAGCTGCTTGGAATACTCACGACCTGCAAGAGCTTGGTCTTGCGCCTTCTTCATCTTGGCGGCAGCGACAAGCTGCATCGCGCGAGTGATCTGCGCGGTGTTTTTTACCGACTTGATGCGTCGGCGGATGTCGCGAAGGTTTGCCATTTCGAATGAAGAATGTTAGAATTTTTGGTTAATCTAGCTGGAACGAGGGAAATTTGCTTGGGCTGATTGCGAGATCATTTGCCCTGGGACAAATCGCCCCTCATCATTATTTCCAACTCTTTTTGAAGTCCTCGATGCCTTGGCTCACGGCCTCAACCATTGCCTTGTCTTTTTTGAGATCAGGCTTTTCGTTGCGGATTTTGTCAAGAAGCTCGCCCTTGCGGGTGTTGAAGAATTCACCAAGCGCCATTTGGAAGCGCTTCACCTCGGCGACGGCGACGTCATCGAAGTAACCGTTTTGCATCGCGAATAGATAGATCGACTCCATCTCCATAGCGAGCGGGCTGTATTGGTTTTGCTTGAAGAGCTCCACGATGCGGGCACCACGATCGAGTTTCTTCTTGGTCGAAGCATCGAGGTCGGATCCGAACTGCGCGAAGGCTTGAAGCTCACGGAACTGTGCGAGGTCGAGCTTGGTCGTACCCGCCACCGACTTGATCGTCTTGGTTTGGCAAGCGGAACCCACGCGAGACACCGAAAGACCCACGGAAATCGCAGGGCGAATCCCCTGATAGAAAAGGTCAGTTTCCAGGTAAATCTGGCCGTCGGTGATGGAAATCACGTTCGTAGGAATGTAGGCAGACACGTCGCCCGCTTGGGTCTCGATGATCGGCAAGGCAGTCAAAGAACCGCCACCTGCCGCCTCGGAGAGACGAGCAGAACGCTCGAGCAACCGGGAGTGAAGGTAAAACACGTCACCTGGGTAAGCCTCACGGCCCGATGGACGGCGAAGGATCAGCGAAACTTGGCGATAGGCGACCGCGTGCTTGGAAAGGTCGTCAAAGACGATGAGGCAGTCCTTGCCCTGATCCATGAGGTACTCAGCGATCGAGCATCCGGCGTATGGAGCGAGGTATTGCATGGCCGCTGCGTCCGAGGCGGAAGCCGAAACGATCGTGGTGTACTCCATAGCGCCCGAGTCCTCGAGAATCTTTTGAATCCGAGCCACGTTCGAGAGCTTCTGGCCGATGGCGACGTAAATGCAGTACATCGGCTTGTGGTTCTGAAGCTTGCCGTTTTCCGCAGCCTTATTTTGCTGCGCTTGGGAAATGATGGTGTCAACCGCGATGGTGGTCTTGCCCGTGGCACGGTCACCGATGATTAACTCACGCTGACCGCGGCCGACCGGGATCATCGCATCGATCGACATGATGCCGGTCTGAACCGGAACCGAAACGGACTTCCGCTTGATGATGCCGGGAGCAATCTTTTCCATCGGATAGTATGCAGCGGCAGCAATGTCACCTTTTCCATCGATCGGAGCGCCGAGCGCATTGACGACGCGGCCAAGAACGGCTTCGCCGACAGGAACCGAAAGCAGCTTGCCCGTGGTGCGGCACTGGTCGCCCTCGCGGACCGCAGAGTAGTCACCGAGAAGCACGACGCCGACTTCGCTCTCTTCGAGGTTGAGCGCCATTCCGGTGACGCCGCCACCGAACTCGATCATCTCATTGAGCATGACGTCGGAGAGACCTTCGACCTTGGCGACGCCGTCACCGACTTGGCGGACTGTGCCGACGTTAGTTTTTTCGACGGACGCGGTGATGCCGGCGATCTGTTGTTCAAGTTCCTGGAGGATGCTGCTCATAAGAAAAGTTTGCTAGGGATCGTTGTTCGTTTTTTCAGCAAGAGGGAGAGATTAGAATGCATTGGCGAGGCGCTCGAGGCGGCCTGAAACCGATCCATCGAAGACGTCGTTGCCCACGCGGATGCGGAGACCGCCGAGAAGATGGGAAGTGACCTTGTATTCAACGATGAGGTCAGGGCCGTATTGCTTGGCGAGTCCAGCCACCACGCGTTGGCGGGTCGAGTCGTCGATTTCCACCGCACTCTCGACCGTCACTTGGCGACGCTCGAATTCAAGGCGGGCCAGGCGCTGGAGCGCAGCGAGGATTCCCTTGTAGTCCCGGGGCTTGGCTTCGACCAACCGAGAAATGACCGCGCTCAACTTGGACGAGTCAAACCGTCCACCCGTTTGGCACAGGCCAAAGAGGCGACGAGCGGAAGCGGCGGCGGTCTTGGAGATTTTCATGAAAAGGGAATCGAAAGAATGAAGAAATTAGCCCTCAACCTTCGCAAGAGCATCTTCGTTGATGCGCTTCTGGTCTTCTGCGGTGAGAATTTTGCCAGTGACCTGCGAGGTGGTGACTGCGACCAATCGGCCGAATTCGCGCTTCAGCTCGGAAGCGAGGCGGTCACGGTCTGCCTTGGCGGCTGCTTCGGCCTTGGACAAAATCTGCTGGGCTTGAGCGATCGCCTCTTGCGACTTCTGCTCAGTGAATGCGTGGGCACCATCCTTTGCCTCATTGACGAGGCGCACGGCTTCATCGTTTGCCTTGGCGATCGCCGCAGCGGTGGTTGCCTCCGACTCGGCGAGCTGGCGCTCGATGCGCTTCAGCTTTTCCTCGCCTTCCGCGATGCGGGTTTTGCGTTGCTCAAGGATTGCTCCGACCGGACCAAAGGCGAACTTCTTCAGCACGATGATCACGAGGATAAAATTGACCACCTGCGCGATGAAGAATGGCGTGTTCAACCCGAATGTCTTTTGGATGCTTTCCAAAAGACCTGGATTTTCGGCGGCAGTAGCAAGCAGGGTGATCATGTCGGGAAAAATTTCGAGAACGAGAAAAAGGATGTCGCACGCGCCGTGAAACGACACGTGCGACGTTTGGAATTAGAACGGCACAGCAAATGCGGAGAGGATGAAAATACCCTCGATAAGCGCTGCAAGAATGATGGAGACAACCAAGATCGGTGTGGCGGCACCTGGGTTGCGACCCGTTGCTTCAGCGGCCTTGGAGCCGAGAAGTCCGATACCGATTCCACCAGCCAAGGCGGCGAGTGCGACTGCGAATGCTTTTGTGAACATGTATTTTTTAGTTTAGTGGTTGGGGTTTCCGACAGCCCCCACGGTCTTGCCATGGTCAGACTGCTGAAAGGATTAATGGTGCTCTTCCTCGCCGTGATCACAGATCAATTTAAGGAAAATGGCACACAGCAAAGTGAAAACGAGCGCTTGGACGAATCCAACAAGCAGCTCCATGAAGTAAAATGGCAGGGCGGGTACCCAAGACAGAAAAGGCTGCAAGCCAGTCGGAATCAGCGCCATCAATGATTCCAATGTTTGCTCTCCTCCGTAGATATTCCCAAAAAGACGGAAGGTCAGCGCCACAGGGCGAATCGCGATCGAAATGATTTCCAACACTCCAACGAAGAGGAACACTGGAACCATGACCATGAACATGAGTCCTTTGAAGGTGCCCTTGGGGGCGAAAATGTGTGCCAAAAACCCTTTCAGGTTATTTTCCGTCAGCGCCCAGTAAAACCACAGCGCCGCAAAACTGAAGGCCATGGCGGCCGCCATGTTAATGTCCGCATTCGCCCCACGCAAAAATGGCACAAACTGATGGTGTCCGTGCTCAGTAACATTCCATCCGACAGTGCCCACCCCCGGAATCAGACCGAGGTAGTTGCTCACGAGAATAAAAAAGAAGATCGATCCAAAAAACCAAAACGTGCGCTTGGCGAGGTGGTCACCCATCAGACCCGAGAGGAAATCATAGAGCGACTCGATCGCCCACTCCGCGAAGTTTTGAAACCCCGCAGGAACCATGGCCATCTTCCGAGTCGCCGCTTGGCAAAACCAAACGATCAGCACCACCGCCAACCACACCATGATCATCGAATTACTAATCGGCAGCACCTCGCTGAGTCGCTGGGCATTCAGAGGGAGCGCATGGTGCCCTCCTCCCTCCGACGCAAAGGTCGAAAGAACTCCAGAGAACCAGCAAATCGATGTGAGTGACAGAAATCGCATTGAGTGATACTTGCGTTTAGCAGGCGCGCGGTCTTAACGAATCCCACCCGAGGTTCGCAAGGCCTATTTGTGAAAAATTTCACAAGCTCGAAAAACCCTAGTAAAAATAAGGGCTGGAGCGAACTGGGTCTTCGCTCCGTTTCGACGAAATCGGACACCTAATTGCGCATTCTAGGCTGCTTAGAACCACAAAAAGCCCGCCCATGAAATCGTGAACTAGATCGAAACTTTGTTTTATCTGAATTCTGATGCATTCGATTCATTCTAACCATCCCCAGAATTCGACCACTGAACCGCTGCACAAACCACCCCATGGGGGGAGGCTCGACCTCGCACTCTAAGTGAAAGTCAAGCCGCCACTGAAAAAAAATCCCTTTGATTTCAACAGCTTTTGGCTTGCCAAGCGGCCACAGCATTCGCCAGAACGTCGTTGCTATGAACAAATCTGAACTTGTTGATGCCATCCAAGCAGTCCTCGGCAAAGACGCTACCAAGCGCTCGGCCGACGAAGCACTCGAAGCCGTACTCTCCTCCATCGCCTCTGGCGTGAAGAAAGACGGAAAAGTCCAAATTATCGGATTCGGAACCTTCGAGTTGAAGAAGCGTGCTGCCCGCCAAGGCCGCAACCCAAAGACTGGCGAGGCGATGAAAATCAATGCTTCGACCTCGGTCGGCTTCAAGCCATCGTCAGCTCTCAAGGCAAGCCTTTGAGATTTGAGGAATCAACCATCTTTGTGACACCCACAAACCCAAGAGACCTCAGCCACACGGCTGGGGTTTTCTTTTTGAGTCGAGCGATAAAACCCATACCCCAATAGGTTCTGTGGACATCAAGCTCTGGATCCACTAAGCCGTCCTTGCCGAAGCAAGTCGCACACCGCCATGAAACCAAGAATCACTCTCGCAGAAACCCAACTCCCCGACGGCAACACGCTCTCCCTTCAAGAGCATGATGAGCGCAAATCCCTCGTGGTGCATGGCCAACAAATCTGTGGCCCTTCGACCCGCGCGGCAGAAGAAGAACTGGCACGCCTTGCCTGCGCGCCATTCCGACCTGCACGGCAACCACAAATTTGGTTTGCCGGCCTTGGACTTGGGCAGACGATTGCCGCCGTGGCCAAGGAACTCCCCCAAAAACGCGCAAGCTTTTTCGTCGCGGAGCCACTTGCTGCGATGACGGACTGGCACCGCAACCACATCCCGGAAAGCCCACTGCTCCATGACACCCGCATCACCTTGGAAAACGACTGCGGCCCGCAAGCGCTGATCCGTCACGCTGGGCTTCTTCACGCCATTCTTGTCCACCTCGACGCTTCACCCACCGGCCCGCGCAACCGCACGTGGGTCGACGAACGCCGCTGGGTTTCCGCCGCCTACGAGGCACTCCAGCCCGGCGGTTTGCTTGCCATCGCCGGATCTCGCCACGTCGCGAACCTCACCCGACGCCTCCAAGGCTCAGGCTTCGAGGTCGCTGAATTCACCGTGCCCTCCTCGCCGCAAGCAAAGCGCCCCCGCTTCCTCCCGATCTGGCTCGCTCGCAAAGGAAAAGCCGCGGATTGATCTTTATCAGCGGGCGTGATTGATTGTTGAGTTCACATGCGACGCGTCACCACTCTTCACCTCATCTCAGCCTTCATCGCCGCGGCCTCCCACGCCGGTGAATTGGCGGTCGAGCTCCGTCCCTTCGTCATCGAGAAATCGTTCCCTGCTACCGTACTCCCAAGCGGCGATGCAACGGTCCTAAGACTCCAGCCCAAGGCGTGGACAGATTTCAAAATCACCCAGGTCCAAACGCACGGGTCTAGGGTGACCAAAGGCGAGTTGCTCGTCCGCTTCGACCCAGACGGCATCGATCAAAAAATCGCCGATGCTCGTCACTCCCTCGCCACCCTCACCCTCAAGCTGACTCAAGCAGAGTCAGACATCAAAATCGCAGAAGAAACCGCGAAGAACAAGCTCGATGCCCTGCGCAACACCGCCACCATCGCCCAAGAGGAGAACGCCTATTTCACCCACACCCGCCGCAACGCCAACGAGGAAGCCGCCCACCAATCGTTGAAACGCAGCAACCAACTTCTTGAAAACCAACGGGAAGAATTGAAGCAGCTCACCATGATGTACCAGGCGGATGATATCACGGAAAATACAGAGGAAATCATCCTCACGCGCCAAAAAGACGCCGTCGCCGCCGCAGAATTTGCTCAACGCATGGAGACGCTCGAACACAAGCGGACCCTTGAAGTCACCCTCCCTCGCGAAGCCAAAACCCTCGCCAATAACGAGCGGGACACCGCCATCAACTTACAAAAGGCGGAAACCGATCTCCCCCGCTCGATCCAACTCAGCAAGCTCGAGCTCGAATCACTGCAAATCACCCAATCACGCGCCAAGAAAGATCTCGCCGAGCTCGAGGCCGACCGCAGTCTTTTTGAGGTCAAAGCACCGTCAGAGGGTTGGTTTTATTATGGCCAAATGGAAAATGGCCGCTGGAACCCGAACGATGCGATGAAGACCCTGACACTAAATGGCCGCCCTCCCGCTCAAACGGCGTACGCGACCTTCGTCCCAAGCACCACCAAGCTCAACCTCATCGCCTTCCTCGACGAGGCAACCGCGCGCTCGTTGAAAACGGACACCCTGGGATCCGCCACCCTGGCTGGCCGTGAGGATCTTGAAATCCCAGTGAAACTCGCCAAGCTCGCGGGCATCCCCAACCCGGATGCCACTTACCGCGCTGATCTAACAGCCACTTGGCCCGCCGATTTCATCCCGACTGCAGGCATCACCCCCACGATCCATCTCATTGCCTATCAGAAATCCTCCGCCATTGTCGTCCCGACGAAAGCACTCACATTTGGTGCGAGCGGCTGGTCGGTGCAGGTGAAACTCGCCAGCGGCAAACCCGAACAACGGGCGGTCAAATGCGGCCGCGCCTCCAAGGAGGAAACCGAAATCCTCGCGGGTCTCGAAGCTGGCCAAGTGGTCCTGGTCCCCTAATCCCGTGCCAGCCTTCCTCCATCGCCATAGCGTCTGGTCGCTACCCTTGCGCCTCGTCTTGCTACTCGCTGCCGTTTCCTCCCTCGCATCCGCTCAAGAGGAGACCACAGCCCCACAGGTCACCACCGAGACGATGAGCGCCTCGATCCGTCGAGGGGTGGATTTTCTCATCGCTCACCAAAATTCAAATGGCTCGTGGGGCAGCGCCACCCGCACAAAAAACCTCAACATTTACGCCCCACTACCCGGCGCTCATCACGCCTACCGCGCTGGCGCGTCCGGCTTGGCCATCTCCGGCCTCATCGATGCAGCCGACCCCCGCCCCGAAGCCAAAGTGACCCTTGATAAGGCCGCTGCTTGGGCTGCCGCCGAACTCCCGAAACTCCGCCGCGCAGACCCCACCACGACCTACAATGCATGGGGCCATGCCTACGGACTCCGCGCGATCTCACGCTTCTACACCCGCGAAACTGACCCGACGAAAAAAACCGAGTGGACGCGCCTCGGCCAAGAGCAGGTGGACCTCGCAAATCGTTACGCAGACATCAATGGCGGCTGGGGATACCTCGACCTCTTCGATGGCCTCACCACCCAAAAACCCTCAGGACTGCCGACGGCATTCACCACGGCCAGCGTGCTCCTCGCGATGGACGAAGCACGCTCCGTCATGCGCGTGAATCTCGATCCCAGCATTGTGAAAAAATCGATCGCTGGAATCAACGCGCAGCGAACACCCGATTTCAGCTACACCTACTCGTTCGCCCACCGGATGCGGCCACGCCTCCCGATCAACCGCCCTGCCGGCTCACTGGGTCGCTCCCAAGCCTGCAATGCCGCCCTCCGAGTCTATCAAGAACCCGCCATCACCGACACGGTGCTCATCACTTGGGCCGACCGCTTCCTCGCCCGTGAGGGATTTCTCAGCAACGGCCGCAAACGCCCCGTCCCTCACGAGGCAGCCTTCCAAATCGCCGGCTATTTCTACTATTACGGCATCTACTATTTCACGGAGTCCGTTAAACTTTTGCCCAAGGACGCCCAGGTGCCCTATGCGAAGCGCCTCGCTTCCATTTTGTTAGAGCGCCAGGAAAAGGACGGCTCATGGTGGGACTATCCGCTCTATGATTACCACCAAGCTTACGGCACCGGCTACTCCCTCATGGCCCTCTCGTGGTGCCGTAACGTGATCACAAGTTGCAACCCATGAAAGCCCTTCCTACCCCGTCCTCACCCACGGCACTCTTGTCATTCGATTTCGATGGAACGCTCCATCACTCTGCTGGCGACCCACCGGTACCAGCAGCATTCTTTGAGATGATTCGCCGACTCCGCGAGGAAAAAGGCGTCATTTGGGGCATCAACACGGGCCGTGCACTTCCCTTCATGCTCGAAGGATTCATCGAGAGCCAATTCCCTTTCCTACCGGACTGGATCGTCGCCCGCGAACGCGAGATCTACTTTTCAAACCCCATCGGCCAATGGCTCCCACACCCGGAGTGGAATGACCGCTGCGAACGAGAAATCGACAACCTTTTCCGCCAGTCCCGCAACTTGCTGTTAGAAATTCGCCAACTGGTAGAAGATCACACTCGCGCCCAATGGATCGAAATGGATGGCGAACCCGCTGGCATCATCTCGAAAACCGAGGAGGAAATGGAATGGATCGTCGACCGCATCGAGCCGCTCGTAGTCGGTGAGACGCATCTCACTTGGCAGCGCAACTCCATCTATCTGCGCTTCGGTCACCGTGGCTTCCAAAAAGGCACCAGCCTCGTCCATCTTGCCAAACACTACTCGATCGAACCCGCCAATCGCTTCGCAATCGGCGACAGCCACAACGATATTGAAATGCTCGACCCCACTCATGTCGGCATGATCGCATGCCCGGCCAACGCCGTGGATGCGATCAAACACCGCATCAAATCTAACGGCGGCCTCGTGACCCAAGCATCACACGGCCATGGATCGATTGAGGCTCTTCAACATTATTTTCTAACGCCCAAAGCATCCGCTTAAAGCCAACTGGCTCTGATCGATTCTGACTTCAACTCCCAAACGCCGCCCGCTCAAAACTCCAGCGAGCGATCAATCAACCGAAGAAAATCTGCCCGATCGCCCGCAAGCGTGTCTGAGCGAATTTCCCGAGCGAGGCCGGCAAGAGTATCAGATTCAATGATTTCTAACTCATCTCCCGCCAACCACTGGCCGAAGGTGCAAATCAATGCCGCGAACCGCGCATCATCAGACGGCTCAGCATCACTGCGATGCACCAGCGAAACCGCTGGCGCCACCTGATCATCCACCGACCACTCCAACACGCCAAGCTCACCTGCCGGACGGAATGGCTCGATCTCGATCGCAAGGAGGCAAGTGCCATTGGCTGCCAACTGAGTGGGAAGCGTTCCTGGCACACGCCCTTCGCACGGATCAAATCCTAACAAACGATAACGCAAAACGTTCTGAGTATCCGCGTGATAGGCGAGTTTGACTTGGGCATCACCTTGTGGCCCACCGCGCAAGGAGATCAGCAGCAACGTCGTGGAGGGCTTCCAAGGACAAGCGAGCATCTCAGTAGAAAGTGTGGCCGCATGAGCAACTGCGGCCGGCTCCTCGTCTTCGCGATCGTCGGGATGCCAGCGGTTCAGTCCGCCACGAGCGACAGCGGTCATCCCACCGAATCGGAGAGAAAAGTGATTGAGCATTTCCTCCAAACGAACCACCTCGCGCGCGGGACGTTTCCCGAGGTTCATGATGGAATCGGTAACTGCAGTTAGACTAGCACCACTCGCGGCCAGCGGCAGCTCAAGAATAGGAACCTCCGCCGCAGTCAAGTAGCCCTGCAGTCTGGGCGCTGGTAGAGATGGCACCGGAACGGGCACAGGGACTGCCTCTGGAACGGGAGACGACATTTCCGATGCACCACGATCCCGCGCTGCGTGAACCTGCGGCACATTAGATTTCACCGATCGACCGAGAATCATCAACCCTCCCACCACCAAAATCGCTGCTAGCCCCGCTGCTGCGAGTGCCTTGCGCGGCCGCGTATCAAAGAGCCTGCGAGTGGCCATCTCCGCTGGACCCCGCGCCTTCCGCGCGTTGCGGCGGATTTTCTCACGCTGGTGCGGAAGAAGAACTTCGGTTGGCGGCCTGATCGATTCTGTCAGAACGCGCTGCGTTCCGGTGATTTCAGCAACTCTCTGCTGCAATAATGGATCCGCGTCGATCGCCAACGCGACTGCTTTGGCACCTGCGGGTTCAAGCTCGCCCAAAACATAAGAGGTGATAAGCGGATCATCTGGATGGATTTTCATGGAAAAATGGGAAGTGATGGTGGTTTCAATGGTGCAAATCGGGCGGCAAAATTTCCCGCAACCGCTTGAGACCCGAGTGAATCAAAAAGCCAATATTCCCAGAACTGAGACCGGTAATCTCATGAATTTCTTGGTAACTGAGCCCTTGTTGAAATTTAAGAATGATAACGTCACGTTGGTTTTCAGAAAGACGCGCGAGGTAACTTCCTAGCTGAGCAAACCGCTCGGTCTGGTCTGCGTTTTCATCCGGCTGGCTTCCCGCGTCGGGGATGGAACGCCACTGCCAATCTTCTAACGGCTGGCTGCGGTTCTTTTTCCGGAGCACATCCAAGGCTCGATTGCGACACACCGTGAAAAGCCACGCCTTGAGGTGACTTTCGACTTTGGAAAAATCCTGCTGACAGAGCCGGATGAAGGTTTCCTGCACCACGTCACGAGCGAGATCAAGATCGCTTAGAATCGTCGAGGCATAGCCAAGGAGTGGAGATTCGTAGGCTTCTAACGCTTGCTCGATGAACTTCTCCCGCTCACTCAGGCTCTGGTTTTCCCCACGGTCACGAGGCATTTCAACGAATGAAATAACTGAGATGCTCCAGTTCGAGCGCGAGATCGACGTTGTTCACGGTGACTTCGGCCGGGACTTCGAGGGTGATCGGCGAGAAGTTAAGAACCCCTTGGATACCAGAGCCCACTAACCGATTCACCACCGCTTGCGCAAACTCTGCCGGAACACAAAGAATGGTCAACTTGACACCACGTGCCCTAACAAATGATTCAATCTCTGTGTCAGGAAAGACCGGGATGGTCACCCCACGGGCGACAGCAGCTTCGGGATTCGCGTCGAACGCTGCGACCACTTCGAATCCTTCTTTTTCGAATCCGCGGTACCGCAGCAGCGCCGAACCGAGGTTTCCCGCGCCTACCAAAATCACCGGCTGCAGATGCTCTCGACCAAGGCTCTCACGAATGACTGAGGAGAGAATTTCCACCGGATAGCCTAGCCCACGAGTGCCAAATTGCCCGAAATAGGCGAGATCCTTGCGAAGCTGCGCGGGCTTCACCCCAGTGGCCCGAGCCAGCGTGGTAGAACTCACGGTGCTCACCCCGTTGTCATGAAGCTTCTGCAAACTGCGGTGGTAAAGCGACAGTCGGTAAATCGCCTTCTTCGGAATGTCGACCTTGCCGGATTTGTCAGGAGCTTCCATGAAAGATTTTTTTAGAGAGCCTCGGGGGTTTGAAGAAGCTCTGAAACTCGATTCAGCAGGACTCCCGCGCCACCGCCATCGACCACACGGTGGTCAAAGGTCAGCAAAAGATCGGCCTCAGTCGCGGGCAAAAACGCTTCAACCTGCGCACTCCAAACTGGCTTTTTCACTCCAGCGCCAACTCCGAGAATCAGGGTCTCATTTGGCAACGGAATCGGCGTGCCCGTGGTGAGACCAAAGGTCCCAAAGTTGGTCACCGTCGCGATCCCTCCACGGCAATCACCTTCAGTTAGGCGACGGCGACGCGCACGATCCACCAAGTCGTCGTATTCGGAAACAAGATCCTTAAGGGATTTCTGATCGACCTTGCGAACCACCGGAACCACCACCCCGTCCTCGACTTGCACGGCCACGCCTATGTCAAACGAACGCGGATGAACCACCTTGTCGCCGATCAAATAACCCGCAGTCGTCGGATTTTCCGTGAGTGCCAAGGCAAACGCACGGAGCAAATAAAGCGTCAACCCAGGCTTCGGCGACTGGTTGCGGCGGTGATCCAGCAAGCGATCTAGCAAAATCGGCAAGCCCACGGTCGCCAGGGGCCGCGTCCAACTCCGGCGCATGGCATCGGCCACGGCAAGCCGCATCGGCGAGGCTTGGGAACTCGGCCACGTGTCAAGGTAGTCCAAGAAGCGTTCAAGATCCTCCACGGTAACTCGCCCGCCAGCACCCGTGCCTGCAATGGCGGAAATGTCCGCCTCACGAATCCCGAGGTCATCCATGCGCGCACGCATCCGAGGAGAAATGTAATGAGCGCCCATCACTCCAGTCGGGACAGGAAGCCCTTTGACACTTGGCACCACCGCCGGTGCCTCTTCGTAAGCATCATCATCCAAGGCGAAATGCAGGTTACTCTCGGCCTGAGCCGGACCTGCCGTTTGGCTCGTGGTCACTCGCCGCTCGTCGATGGCCTCCAATGATTCAACCCCAGTCCGAACCAACTCCGCCTCGGTGACTTCAAGCAGTCCTAACAGACTTCCCACTGAGTAAGAAACCCCTTCCACCGCCCGCAACTCAGAAACCACTCCATCGCATAACGTGGTCACACCCATGACCGCCTTGTTGGTCTCCACCTCGATGATTTCTTGGTCCGTGCGGACCACGTCGCCCACCTTGACACCCAGGCGGATGATGGTGGCCTCGGCAATCGATTCACCAAGTTGTGGCATGAAAATAGGGACAGTAGGCATTTGGGTAGAATTCGGGTTACTGAAATGCGAGTGCTAGAAGGAAAGCAGCTTTCTCAACGCCTCGCAAATCGACTCAGGCGTCGGGCGATGTGCAGCCCAAAGCTTCGGATGGTAAGGAACCGGCGTGTCCCTTGCATTCAGGCGCTGTGGTGGTGCATCCAATAAATGAAAACCCTCCTCGGTCACCCGCGCCACAACCTCGGCGGTCACGCCTCCCCAAGGAAAGGCCTCGCCCACCGCGAGCAACCGACCCGTACGGGCCACGGATGCAAGAATCGTGTCGATGTCCAGTGGCTTCACCGACCGCAGATCGACCACTTCAATTTCCCAACCATCTTGCACCAACCGGTCGGCGGCTCGCACCGCTTCATGAACCATCGCGCTGTAGGCAACCACAGTCGCATGCTTGCCCGGCCGCGTGATCCGCGCTTGGCCGATCGGTAAATGATCGCCGTTGATCGACTTCGCCTTGAGCCAGCGGTAAAGAAATTTGTGTTCGCAGTAGATGACCGGATCATCCAATGCCACTCCGTCTAAAAGCATGTGGTAGGCGTCGGAAACCGTCGCAGGTGTGAGCACCACGAGTCCGGGATACTGCGCGTAAATCCCCTCCATGCTCTGGCTGTGAAATGGCCCAGAACCCGGCGTGCCGCCCGAAGGCAAGCGCACCGTCAGCGGAATCGGCATGCCCGTCCGATAAAAATGCGTCGCTGCCTGATTGACGATCTGGTTGAACGCGACCGATGAGAAATCCGCAAACTGCATTTCAATGATCGGCCGCATTCCCTCAATCGCCGCCCCCACCGCCATGCCAATCATGGCATCTTCTGAAATGGGCGCGTCAAACACGCGGTTCGGAAATTTTTCCGCAAGGCCTTTGGTCGCTTTGAACGCGCCGCCAAAGGTCGCGATGTCTTGCCCATAAAGGAACACGCGATCGTCCTCACGCAGAAGTTTCTCCTGCGCCTCACGAATCGCATCAATGTAGGTCACACTCACGAGAAAATCGGTTGAGAAATGGGTTGGTCTAATGGAAAACGCGTGGACAGTGCCGTCCAGTCTTCCTGATAAGGATCGGGCACCGGCTCTTGCTGGGCTTGGGCGACCGCACGCTGCACTTCGTCGGCGATCTGATCCTGCCACGCGACGATTTCCTCTGCAGTTGCAAAATGATGATCAAGCAGCTGCTGCATGGCCACCTCGATGCAATCCTGCCCGTAGTGGTCGACTCTCGCCTCAGCGGGCACATACGATCCATCGTCGTGCTCGCCATGCCCAGACAGCCTCAGCAGCCGCGCCACCACCATCTGCGGTCCACCGCCCTCTCGCGCACGTCGGACGGCCTCACCGATCACCGAAACGCAAGCGAGCATGTCCGTGCCATCGACCGAGAAGCCGCCTACCCCGTAGCCGCGCGCTTTTTCCACCAAATCCGCGCACGCAAACTGACGGTCATTCGGCGTTGAATAAGCAAATTGATTGTTAGCCACCACGACCACCAGCGGCAAACGCTCGATCGCCGCGAGATTCAGCCCCTCATGAAATGCACCCGTGGAGGTCGCTCCGTCGCCGATACACGTCGCTCCCACCCGCCCCGCGAGCGTTCCCTGAAGCCGCTTGGCGAAGAGCATCCCGGCCACGACCGAAACTTGCGCGCCCAAGTGAGAAATCATCGCTGGCATTCCAAGATCTGGACGACCCCGATGGATATTGCCGTCACGCCCGCGCATAGGCCCCTTCACCGACCCCAGATAAGTCCGAGTGCAATCGATCAACGGCTCGCCGAATGCGGTTCGCCCGGCTTGGTCGCGGATCAACGGTGCAAAAAAATCCGTGCCTTGAATCAAGGCCGTGCCCAGCGTCGCACTCACCGCCTCTTGGCCCCGCCCGAGATAAACGCCCCCGACGATTTTCCCAGCTTTGTAGAGGCTCGAAAGCTTGTTTTCTAGGATTCTCCCGCGGAGCATCGACTGAAAAACGGAACGCAGAAAATCTCGGTGATTCATCACTCCGTCGGCAAAAGCTGGATGATCCAAAGGCGGCACAGCCGTAGCTTATGACGGCAAGAACAAAACCTGCAACCGCTTTCCCGCATCGTCATGCATCCCGCCGGTTCCACGCCACCAGATCGAGGTATCGGAGCCCCTTTCCGCCGAAAAGATCCAACGCACTGCCCACCGTCACATCCACCACCCCACACCCAGCCTGCTCAACCGTCAGAAGATCCGCCATCGTGGCCGCACCTCCCGCATACGTCACCGGACATTTTCCCCATCCGCCTAACAACGCGACCAAATCGGCATCAATCCCACCGCAGAGACCTTCCACATCAGCGGCATGAATCAAAAATTCGTCACAGAATGGCAGCAATCGGTCGAGTGTCGCATGGTCGACCACCAAATCCGTCAAGGTTTGCCAGCGGTTCATCGCCACCGCCCAGCCTGCCGCCGTCCGCCGACATGACAAATCGATGACCAGCCGCTCGCACCCCACCTTCGCCACCAGTTCCCGCAGGCGCTCTTCCTGAAATTTCCCCGCCGGATCAAACAGAGCCGACGTCACAATCACATGGCTGACCCCAGCATCCAGCCAGTCTGCCGCGTTAGCAGCATCAATCCCGCCACCGATCTGCAGCCCGCCAGGCCACGCCGCAAGTGCCTCACGCGCGGCAAGATCGTTGCCAGGGCCCAGTTTAATCACATGGCCACCCGTCAGAGAATCGCCCCGAAACTGCTCCGCAAACCACCCCGCCGGGCGATCCGAAACAAAATTCTCCAACGGTCCCGCACCCGAATCACGCAAGCTACCGCCGACGATTTGTTTTACCTTACCTTGGTGAAGGTCGATGCACGGGCGGAATTGAGTCATGGAGCGGTGAAGGTTGAAATGCAGTTTAGGCGGTACTTGCGCAGAGTTTCAATGAATAATACCATTTAGCTTAATAAAATAGGCATATGGTTTTCTTCGAATCGTTTAGTTCGGAGCGCAGGTAGCTGTTCAAAAACAAAGACAGGACTCGGTTGGTATCTTCCCAGTATTTACGC
>Ga0164295_10000065_pt1 | contig 95787 bp, 96 predicted proteins | sample GEODES006metaG_FD_111798 | JGI IMG/M metagenome (GOLD analysis project Ga0164295, IMG submission 111798) | Oligotrophic lake water microbial communities from Sparkling Lake, Wisconsin, USA - GEODES006 metaG | ecosystem: Environmental > Aquatic > Freshwater > Lake | place: USA: Sparkling Lake...
AACATTTCAGGATGGTTAATACTTAAGTAAGTATATAATGCCTCATTTTTACCTAAACGAATACGACGTAGATAAAAATCATCATGCCAAGCATGAATACCTGAACTAGTACCTAATACTAATGAAGTTGTTCCTGATGGTTTAACTGTAGTAACACGAGCTGCTTTATTAATACCTAATATTTTAGCTACACGTTCATTTTCTTCACAAGCTATTTTAGCTGCTTCTTTCATGTTCAATTTAAACACAGCACCTGAAGCAATACCTGTCATACCAATACCTAACAATGCTTCTTTTTCAGTTGTTTTTCTCCAAACATCTCTTAAGTAATGAAAATCAGTATATGAAGCTTGTAATGTACCAATAAATGCTGCTGCTTTAGCTCTTGCATTATATTCTTCTTGGGTGTTTATTTCTGAAGCATTGATTTCACATAAGTTACAGAATTGATTAGCTTTTAAACTAATTTCAGCACATGGATTAGTACCTGCATCATTATCATTTGTAAATAAGAAACCTGGTTCTCCACTGTTAGATGCTTCAATTTTCTTCCAAAGATTTAAGAATGTATCTTTATCAATCATATTACGAAGTAATACTGCTGAGTTATTAGCACGGCCGCGTTGTGGATTATTTTCCCACCATTCACCAAATTTACAAGTCAACATATTTTCATCATGCAAATTAAATAAAGCAATCAAAGCAGCTCTACGAATACCACCTGATAATACAGCATCTGCTAAGTGACAAATAATGTCATGACATTCTAAAGTTGTTAATTTTTCACCATCTTGTTTACGGTCTAAAATCGCTTGCATATGAATTAAAGCAATTTTTAATGGTTCAGGACCTGGTGCTTTACCACCAACTGTAATTAATGATGCACCTTTAGCTCTAATGTCTCTAAAGTCAAATAGAGGAGCAGTTGATGTTTGTCCAAAATATGCTTTAGTTAACATACGAACAGCATCAGCCCATCCTTCAATAGAATCACCTACCAAATAACGCTTTGATTTCAAAGGTTTTCTAATCTCAGGTAAATTTTCTACATGGTGGGTTTGGACAGAATATCCAACTCCACAACCTGAAAGTAGAAGGAACATGATTTCAGAAAATGATCTGTAATCATCAATTGGTAAGTAAGAACAGTTAAAAATACGAGCATTGTTTATTTCAATAGGCTTACCAGCAAATTGCATTGAACGCATTGATGGTAGTACCTTTTTGTCATAAACATACTTGTATGCGGCTTCAATTTCTTCAGCCAGTTGTGGAAACTTTTTTAAGTGCATTTCCTTGTTTCGAGTTACTAGCTCGTCCCATGTTTCTCTCCTGTTTTTTTCAGGTGTGAATTTTGCGTATTTGAGATGGGTAGTAATTTCAGACAAAATTTGTGATTCTGTGGTTAGCATTTTTTTTTGTTAGTAAGTTTTAATATTGTTGTAGTTCAAAGAATTTTTGCTTAATAAGGGCTTTATCTACAGAGTCGATATTACCAAAATTGTTACTTTTAGCTGGTGTAGAATCTTCATCGTCTTCAAAGTGTTCTGAAACTTCAAAATGACCAGTAGATGTATCAGCTTTAACACTGAATGTCATACCATCCATTCCATATCGATTTTTCATAATGTGAAATCTCCCTGTTCCATTTACTTTGTCTTGGCGTTTTCTTGATAAGGATATAGCAACATCGGTAACCATCATTTTATCATAGGAACCGGCTGCTTTATCACCCTCAATAATGTCATCTTTTGCACCAGCTCTATTTACTTGAGATATACTCCAAATAGGTAAGTTTAATTCTCTAGCAAGTCCCTTAGTGCTAATATAAATATCATCAATTTCATCCTTACGCTCACGATTATTTTTCTTTGAGCGAAGAAGATCCACATAGTCAATAATAACCAAATCTGGTTTAAAATCTAAATCCATACATTTTTTAATATGTGACTCAATAGTGTTAATTGATGCTTTTCCTGTCGGATATTCTTTAATAATTAATTGACCAGATAATCCAGCTACTGCTTCTTCTACTTTAGGTTTAAAATTAGTAATATTTTGAACTCCTTCTCCTGTAAAATAAGCGTCATATCTTCGTCCTACATAATCAGCTCCTAACTCAAGTGTATAATGTAATACATTATAACCTAATTTAACAGCATGACCACCTAAGGCAACTAATGACCAAGATTTACCACCACCTGGATTACCAAATATTAATCCAAAGTCACCATTTCCTAATCCACCTTGTAATAATGTATTAAATGGATCCCAAGGTGTAGGTACAGTAGCTCTATGATCTTCTCTATATCTAGATTCAACATCTTTATTATATTCATGACCCATATTCTTATCTCCACCTGCTTTTAAGGCGCTGTCAATCATAAATCTGATAGAATCATAATCACCAGCATTCAAAAAATCAACACTTGTTAATAGTGCTTTTTTAAGTTGTTGATTTTTACAAAAACCAGAAAATTCTTCTTCAACATACTTTAGATCTTCATCTGATGCTTTATATGCTTCTCTAAGTTGTTCTTTAATAGATACTTGCAACACCTCATTATCAATTTTTTTCAGTTCTACTTTAAGAACATCCATTGATGGACAAACATGATATTTACTAAAATATTTTAGGATTTCTTTAATAATCCATTTGTGGGCCTGGTTATCAAAGTATTCTTCACTTAACACATCCTGGATATTCAATAAGAATTCCTTATGTGTTAATAATGAGGATAGTACTTTGACCTGGAATCCTGTTCCATAGGCGTTTAAATTGTTTAATGTCATATAACTTATTTTCTAAAACTGTTTACTACTTTAAATGTATTGTTAAGTGTTAACTCTGGATCTTTCATTAATTTACCTAATCCATCTTCATTATAAAGTAACATAAATGCTTTGGTATTCAAAGCTGGGGGTAATTCTTGTGAAAACTCTTCTAAGAATTGTTTTTCAATTTCATCAACAAGTGGTTTTCCTAAATCCATAATTTTATAATTATTTTTTAGTCGTTCCTCATCTTGGAGTATTCGGGCGTAAATTACATGCTCTTTTAATTTTGATTCAGCAATGTCCATTATATCATTAAAAGACAGAGGGCGTTCAAGTAATTCAGGAAATCTTTTAATAATACCTTTTTTACCTAAACCTTTAATACCTCCTACTTTATCTGATTGGTCTCCTAGTAATGTTTTATATAGAATAAAATTTTCAGATAATACACCATAGTTAGTTTTAACCATATCTTTAGTGTAAAATTCTTTTTCAGCTGGTCTATATACCGTTACTTTATCGTTTACTAATTGAATAAAATCTTGGTCGTTAGATACAATGAATACCTTAGAATCATGTTTAGTAGACAATATATCACTTAAATAAGCGATAATATCATCGGCTTCCACCTTATTTATACTAACTGTTTTAACAGGCAAACATTTTAAATAATGGATTAATCTAACAGTTTGATTAATTTTAGAATCATGTTCTTCTTCTAATGAATCAAAAACATCCCAATTAGTAATTCGAACTAGATTACGACCTGATTTATATTCAGATAATAAATTCTTTCTATTAATAGAAGAACCAGCACCATCAAATACAACATAAACTGATGTTGGTTGTAATTGATTAGTTAAATAATTTAATGATCTTAAAAAACCTCCTAGGCCACCAATATGAGCACCATCTTGGTTAACTGTCTTCATCATTGCAAAATTTCTAAAAAATAAATTCAAACCATCAATAAGCAATACTCGCTCATGAGGGTTAGTTAATATTTCTTCTTCTTTGGTCACTTTGCCTAGAAGGTTTATTAAGTCGCTCTTTTTCATGCTATATTAATATAACATATTTTTTTAGATAAGCCAAACTTATTCCCCATCCATTAAGTCTAGAGGAATATCTCTGGTTGATTCATTCCAATCTGATGTATCTTCAATAACTTCAAATTTTCCATCTCCTAAAATGTCTTTCCATTCCATAGAATGTGCTTTCTTATAAGTGTCAATTTCTTTTTTATCATCTTGAATAAAACCATGGATCGTTGCAATTACAACACTTTTTGTTTGTAATCCTGTAACGTGGTTTTTATCACATGACACTTTAGTTCTCACAGCAAATTCTACTTCCTTACCGTCTTTAGTTGCTTTAATTTTACTTGTGCCACTATTAGTAATGTTACCAAAAGTCAATACAATAGAAGCATCCAAAAACATAGTCTCACCATTTTTCATCTTCATTTTAGGTTGTGCCATAATATTTTCAGCTGGAGCAACCCAGATTTTATTAATGGCAACCATTGAATTAGTATATGGTGCATTTTCTTTTCTAGATAGAGGAAAACGTTGGTTAATAAAATTACCAAATTGTTGAGACATGGCTCCTGCATTCCACATTGGATTATTCTTATTTGCTTCAACACTCAGTTTACATGGTATTGAACCAATTGAATCCCAGAAGAAACACAAGTCATAAGGTAAATTACCTTTTTTCTGTTCATCCAACAAATCAGCAATAAATTCTGCTACATCTTCAATTGTACCTAACGACGATCTATCTTTATAAATAAAGAATCCATCGTGGTCAACTACTTCACCGGTTTCAGGATCAACTACATCATTAAGTTGGAAACCCATTGTACGAGCGTGTTCCCATGACCATTTCATTTCAGTAATAATAAAAACAGGTAAGATACCCATTTTTTGAGCGCTAATTGCTAACTCAAGTAATGCTGTAGTCTTACCTGTATTACTGTGTCCTCTTAATAATGTAATGTGACCTACTGGAGCGCCGGCTACAGAAATTGAATCTTGTAGTGCTTTTGAGAATGGGATCCATTTTTGTTCTTTAAACTTAACTGTTCCATTCAACAATTTTTTCTCCTTGAATTTATCAAGGTTGAAATTTGATTTAATCTCAGTAGAGATTGCTTCCGTTAGCGATTCGCTTTTTTTAGGTCTTGGCATAAAATAACTTTTATTTTTTTTAATTAGAATGGTAAATCATTACCATTGTCAGCATCTTCATCTTCATCAAATAATGAATCAAATTTGTCTGCTTTTGAAGCTTTAGGAGCCATAGGTGTTTTTAAGGCATAAGCTTTAACTGGTGTTGGTTCTACTGGTGTTTCATCTTCATCCTCATCTACAATCTCATCACTAGTGTCTTCAGGTGATAACCAAGTTTGTAATACTTCTTTTAAAGCATCAAACTCCATTTTTCTTTGAATTTCTAATAATGATGGTTGTTCTTTAAGAAACTTCTGGATTAATGAAGCGTTAGAACTTAGAGTACTTGTTTTAGGTTTAACACGAATTGAAGATTTAAGACCTTGACGACCACCAATGTCACCTTTAACTACATCAACTGTTAAGTCTCTGCCTTCACTAATGTCAGTGTAATCACCATAATCTTCATCCTCAGCAATACCTAAAAGCTGCATGTAAATTTCTTTACCAAATTCCCAAAGGCGTACACCTTTTTCTTCTTCACCCCTAACAATTACAGGAGCAAAAACCCTCATTTTTGGGTCCAATTTTTTAGCTAATGACCAATTTTCTTTGTCATTAGTTTTTCTTAGTTGAGTGGCAAACTCAACAATTGGGTCTTTTTCACCCCAGTTAGTTAAAGCATAAATAGGAAATTTTGAAAACCCATAATGTACAAAAACCTCTTGAAATGGGTTTTTCGGGTCCAATTTTGAAGGAACAATACGAATTTGGTACTTTCCTTCCTCTTTTGGTTTCCAGTAAACTTTTGAGTAATCAATTTTTTCTTTCTTGCCTGTGTTGTTCGTCGACTGTAATGCGTTTAGTCGTTGTTTAATAGCTGAGATATCCATGATTTTATTTTATTTGTTTAATACTGTTAATGTACAAAAAAGGCTTGGATAAACCAAACCTAATTTAATTAATTTTTAATTATTTTACAAAAAGTTTTTTAAATATTGGGTAATAAAATCAATAGCTTCATCATCATCATAGTCATTATCAACTAAAGCTAATAATATATCTCGACTACAATCTCTTAATTTATCCATATTATCTTTTCCAGCTAATTCTTCCATTTTTTCCATTTGATCACCTGAGATTTGGATATCAATCATTTCTTTTACTAATGTACCCTCAGTAATGAATTTTTTTAAGTCAAAGTTATCTGCTTTTTTCATGTGATTTTATAATGTTGTAATCTTTGTTATATCTCGTTTAGAAATACCTTTTCCATCTCTTTTATACATTACTTGATACTTCTTTGTATATTTATTTAATTTAGCATCATCAATTGATATAAATACCTTATCTGAGGTAACTGATTTTACTTTCCCGCTAAGAGTTGCAGTTCCTTGTGAGCCAGATCCTTGACCACCATCATAACCATAAGATATAATCACATTCATTTCTGGTTCTATATCATTAACACTGATTGATGTTCCTTTTTGTGTTTTAGAATCTGAACCTGATCCTTGTCCCCTATTATTATAGGTAAATAAATCTTCATCTTCATTTAATTTAGATTCACCTAATTCATCAGGCTCACTAAAGAAATATATACTCATTTCCTCACGCATAGCTTTTTCTAATTGTTTATCAGACATTCGTTCAACATCTTCAAGATATTGTTCGAATTCCCCCCAACCTTCATCATCTTTAATAAATTGTTTAGCTGAGACTTCTTTGCTATTGAATTGTTTTAAGTATTCAAACGCTTTTTGTTTATCAATGGTATAAAAATCTCCATATTCATCACTTTCTTCTTCATCTTTCACAACATATTGGTTTTTAATTTTACCTTCGTTTAAACGAGATTGTGTAGTGATTTTGTTTTCTACTAACCACTGTTTGGCGTCAAAATTGTCTGCTTTTTTCATGTTTATTAATATGTCATAAATATATGAAGGAAATTCTAGATTTCCAAATAACTTCTTTAAAGCTCAACAATCTTATGAACTTTTGTATTCAATTGTTTCAACTCATTATGGTTGGTTAATAAAATACAATTTTTATAATGTTGCCAATTTACACGAAATGACTGATCAACTACACCACCATTTAATTTTTTAATTAAATCATTTAATGCATTAATTGTATAAAGTGTATTGGTTTCTTTCTTTCTATGTACTAAAATAGTATTAACAGGAATTGAATCAACATTTCCTTGTTCCACGTTGTAAGTAACAACGTATTCATCTGTGCTTTTTACATAAAGTACAAACATCTTATTATACATTATAGAATAAGCACCGGTGAGCTCACGGATTAGTACATCTAAACCTTCTAAATTTGTAAAAGTGCAAAATAACTTGTTGTTGAGCATATCTAAATGTGTGTAAATATCAAAATCGTATTGATTATCTATATTATACATATGTTTATTTTCTTGTAAAATCATAGTCATAACCTTTTTTAGTTTTCGTTGTTAGTTTATATTTCTTAAATATCTCATTTATTTCAATTTCTATACCTTCTTCATCTTCTCCAAGCTCAAATAAAAATGAGTCATAAGTATATAGTACAATCTTAGTTTTTCTCCCTCTTAATAACTTATGTATGTCCATTAATATCTTAGTATTAATAGCTGTTTCTATGTTTTGCAACATATAGTTAAAAAGTTTTTGTGGATTCATATTTTCCAGTTTATCCTTTTCAAAGCAATAACCTGAAATTGGTACTATGACTTGACCTGAAGTATTAAATTCATTCCAATTGTTATCAACAAATTCTTTTACTTGTTGAAAAAATTCAAGGTGCTCATACTCTTTAAACACGCCCCCATAAAGTTGCTTAAACGTGATTTCTTTTGCCTCTTGATAACTCGTTTGATAGAGGTCCGCGAATGCTTGGTGGACATCTGGAACGCCAAAATCATAGGCAAGTAGGCGACCGACAATAGTAGGATGATATGCACTAATATCGAACTCAATGTACCCATGACTCGATATGTAACTCCTCCTTGCGCCATTGTCTTTATTTATTGCTGCGAAATTAACCCCATTAAAAGAATTACTTGGTCTACGTGTTGTTGTAGCCAAATTGTAATTGGTGTAAATTCTATCATCTTGGATAGAATAAAATTCTTGATTGAGTTCATAGTGTTTATCAAATTCATATTTATTTATTTTTAGTCCGTTTTTCTCTATTCCAAAAAACGCAAGTACTACCTTATTGTTATAAAAATCAAACCAACTTGGTAATTCCTTAGGTAAAACACTACAAACGTACTTATAAATATGTTCACACTTTTCATAATGCTTGGTAACAGGTATTAGTTTATTGGTTTCTTTATAATTTGGATATTTGGAATAAAAATGATTATATACTTTAGGTGGTTCTTGTATATACGGAGGAATAAGTTGGGATAGGTCATGCAAACATTTGATTGGAAAATAATATAATGCTTGTTTTTTATCTTGCACCCACACACACCCTATACTTTGTAATATATCGCCTATAACCGTTTTATTAAGCGAGGTAGTCTCACTATGGTCAATACATAACATATAACCTTTAGTATCATTAAACGGTCTAATATACACTAAAGACACATCATTTAATGTAGGATGAATATAGTCATGATATGGAATAATTTCAACAAATGCCTCTTTGATTGGCCTGTGCTGTAAATATTCTAAATCTTTTTCTGTCTCAATTAACCAAAACATAACATAACCTTAATTATGCTATAAATATAACATAATATGCTTATGCTGCCAAATTTATTTATAGTATTTTAAATAATCTTGTTTTAAATATTCATCAAACTTATATAGTTTTTGTCTTTTCATAGTGAGTTCAACTATATTTTTATTAGTTTGAGCTACTTTTTGCTTATCCCCAGTTAAAACCCAAGATATATTAAAACCAAAATACAAGGAATATTCAATTTGAAAATCTTTATTTATAAGTTTTGTATAAGTACTCTCATTAATTTCAATATATATTAACTCATTTGTTTTTTTACAAAAAAATCTTCTAAATTCTCCATTTTTATAATCTTGATTTGTTGGTAATACTGGATTATAATAAGGAAGGTATGGAATCGGATTGATTGAAGGTATTGGATTTTTTAATTTATAGTAAGTATATATTAATTCTCCATTATATAATGGATTATCTAGTACTGAGGGTGGTGGTCCAGGATCATTTACATATATAGCTGTAACAACAGGATCTCCTTTAAAAGATGGATTATTTAATTCAGGAGTTTCTATTGTTGTAGGATCTATAAGTACAACATTAGGTTTATCTGAGGGGGTTCTTCCAGTGTAGTATATTCCTTTAGAAGTTTTAAAATAGTATCCTGTATATGGCTGAAGTGTAGCTTCATATTGTAATTCTCCATCAGAATAAAGATTAGGGGTTATTTGACTTTTAGGTAAATACATTTTAAATATTATATGGTTTTACAGAAAAGTGATGAGCGTCTTTATTTTTACCATAATTACCTCCCCAATTAAATAATCCAGATTCAGCAATTATTTGAACCACACGAGCATAATTATAGTTTGGTGATTTTGAGTTTTTTATTGCTGATTGATAAGCAGCATATCCACCAGCTCCATAAGGGAATTTATCAGGATTGACATCCATAGCTACTCCAAAAGCATGTCCTGATAAATTACCAGGGGAATTTGTTGTATCTCTAGTGTATATAGTTGCTTGAATATTTTTAGCATATTCTATTAATCCTGCATTATCTATTTGAGTTAATACTTTTGTAAGAGGATCAACTAAGGCTTTATGGAATTTAAATGTTAATTTAAATCCTTTTTTCTTTTGGCTATTAAAAGTGAAGGAAACTACATTCTGTTTAATATATTGTTCATCACGTTTATATACATTTCTAGGATCCTTAGAAATAACTTCCCCAAAGAATTGAGTTCCCCCATTTGGCTGGCTTATTAAAATGGGCCAACCATAATCTTTTATAATATTTCTTTTATCTTTTGATTTAAGTGTTGGATTTACATTATTACCCCCATTAGAGATAACTGATGTTGTAGTTACTGTTGCTGTTGTTCCTCCTCGACTACTTGCTTTTTCTTGTGCTGATTTTAAAGAGGTTGCTCCACCTGTACCTGATATATTATTAGGGACTGCTATAGATTCTATAGTTGTTTCCCAAACATTATTTGATATACTATTATTTACACTTCTAATTAGAAAATCTAAATTGTTTGGATAATTAGTTGGTAGAAAACTAGTATCTATAGTATATTTTTGATATACTTTCATACCAGATAAACCATCCATTTTTAAAGTTAAATTAAAAGGTAGAAATCCTATAGTTGGTGAACCTTTACCTGTTTCTTCACTTATTTTAGCTTGATCATAAGTTAAGAAATCTTTAATTGTAGCTTTATAAGCATCTATTGCTTTTAGATTCCATTGAGGTTTAGTAGTAAAAGAAATAGAAGATAAATCTCTAACAAAAACATTAAAATTATTTAAAGATTCTGAGAATTTCTCTTGAAGAGATTGAGTGTTTTCAACAACAGGAGATGAGGGATCTTTTACAGCTACTTTATATCTATCTATTATTCCTTTGTTCATTTTTGATAAAGCAGTAGCATCTGATCCTACTATATTACCATTTGAGGTAGAACCAATAGTAATCATAGAAGCCATTTGTGGTGTTATTTCAGTTCTCATTTGAAAATCTTTAATGAACCCACCATGTTGAGCGGATGAACCATTTACTATTTCATTTCTTTGATAATAACCATAAACATCAAATATTGCTTCAGTTGTTGATATTCCTAATTCTGTTAAAAGTGTATTTCTATCAGGTAAAGGAACTTCATCAATTATTGTTACTAAATCATCTTGATTAGGAGATATAATAACATCTAATTTATTAAAATTACCTGTTGCATCACATATACCAGCTACTAAACTTTGTAAAAAATCAATTAATTTAATATTACCATCTTGGTCTTTTAATCTATCTAATTCACCTAATATAAAAGTGAAATTTAAATAAATATTCATTAATTTACCATAAAGATTATTACCTACACCTCTTTCAAATTCTTCACATTCATAAAACATATAAGATTCTGAATTTGGATTTATGAATGTTTTTTTAAAAATACAAATTCTAGGGTCAGCACTTATTTGTCTAGGTGCTATATAAATTAAATTAGATTCTGTATCAGAATTAAATTTTAATGATGTTATTACTCTATTATTTTTATCTTTGAAAGCAGGAGCAATATTATTCTGAAAAAAATCAAAAAATGAACCTAATCTAATATAATATTCTGTTCTGTCTTTACCATCATCACCACCTACAAAAAGTTGTTGTACAACATCAATGTGTTCTTTTTTATCATTGGAGGTGACAACATTAGTTAACCATTTCATTCCTGCATTTGCCCTGTAATTTGAAAAATTATATTGTCCTGATGTTCCAAATTTTTGTTGACATTCATAGAAAAACTTTGATATTGAATTTTTATCTTTAGCGGCTACAATAATATCATCAGGGGTAGGTTCTGGGGGAAATGTTGGTTGCTCTGGTTGAGCTGAACTAGTTGGTGGAGGAGTTGTGGTAGCAGCAGGGTCTGTTTTGGTTGTCACCGGAGCTATCATATTACATTTTAAAGATTCAATAACATCCCCAACACTTCTAATAGTTAAATCAATATCATAACTCATATCATTAGCAAATGTCCAAGAAAAATTTACTAATTTACCAAATAAAGCATCATAATTTCCATTTGATTCTAATCTTTTATTTTGGATTAATTTTAACACACCATCATAATCTAAACTATCACCTAAAAAAGTATCTGCTATACTATGAGGATTGTTTGGTATGTAGACTCCACTATTATTGTAATAACTTGAATGACCCCATTCCAATAATAAAGAATATCCTAATCTTAAATATAAAACATCAATAATATCAAATTGAGTAGTGTTCCAAGCTTTAATTTTTACATTAGCTGTTTTTAATGAACCTCTAGTTTCTGTTTTGATATCCGCAGATATTATACCAGGCATTGGTCTTTCACCTAATTGTAATCCACCTAAACCATAAGCTGTATTAGTATAAACAGAATTAGTTCTGGCTATACCTGCTCTACCACCACTACCTAAGGATTTTCCTTCATCTACCATTCCATTAAATAAAACATAATCTTGAGCTTTAGGTAATTTTAAACCAGCTCGGGGTTCTGTAATAACTTCAGCTCCAGAAATTAGTTTACACCATCCTGTTCTTGAGTTTAAATAAGATAAAATTTGATTTGTTCTATAAGCAGCACCATATATTTTTTGGCGCTGATTAATTTGACCTAGTATTTCTGTATTAAAACCTTCTCCAATAATATTCATATTTTTAAGAATTTATTAAGTTAAACGCACTTATAACACCTTGAGGATTATAAGGAATTCTAATTTGTATTCCTTCAGGAATAATTAAAGATCCTTGATTTAATTTATCTGTATTAGCAATAGAAATAATCCACCATAAAGAACTATCTTTATAAAATTGTTGAGCTAAAGTATCAAATCTATCTCCTATAGAAGTATAAACATAAATATCATTTTCAGATAAAGGTACTTCAGGATAACGAGAAGTTATATATACTTCTTTACCTTCTATTTTTGTTTTAGGTATGTTTTGATATCTATTCATTATGTTACAGTATATTTACCATTACCAACTTGATAAGCTGATGATGCATCATAATTATTATATTGTGAGCCACTACCTACAGCTAAAGCTATAAATCTTTGTTGTCCATAACCATTAACAAAACCCTTAGTCACTATAATTGGCTTACCATCTTTATCATTAATAGTAGCGTTTAATTGATCATCAAATTGCAAATCTTGTTTAGAAGGAACAAAATCATGTATTGGAGTAAATGATGCTTGTACTTTTATCATATGAGATAATTCTTTTACAGTTCCATCTTCACCACCTGTATCATTAATTCCTATTTCCCATGGTGATTCTGCTGGGATTTCATAATTTAATGATGTAAAGAAACCTACTTGTTCATATAAATAGCCCCCTACAGTCATCTGCATCAAAGGACCTCTCATATATCCACTCTTACTATAATCAGGCATTAAATTTGAAGCTAAATAGTTTAATTTTTTATACATTGGTATTAACTCCTCTTTTGATTGAGCAGCTACAGTCCAAGATAATGAAATAGTTCTATTAAAACCAGTATAATTATAAAAGTTTTCACCTCTACCTAAATATTTAGTTGAACCCCAATCACCTGTATAAGCATCTGAAAAACTATCTAAAAATGCTCTAAAATGCATGAAATTTTTAAAGTTAGGATCATCATTATCAATAGCTGCTATTCTAAATTTAACTAGATCATTTTTTAAATCATCTTCTGGCGTTACCCATTGACTTCTATATATAGGTAAAGCATTAATTTTATCTAAAGGTCCTACTTTCTTGCCATTAGTAGTATTTATTACTCCATTAGTATAAGAAGAATAGTTTTTGTTAGCTCTACTTCCAGGATCACCTAATAATACTCTATTTTCTATATTTGATGAAGTATAATTAGGAGAAATAGGAGTAGCTCCATTTTTAGTAGCATTTTCTTTTTGTGTACCTTGTAATTTACCTCTTAATATTGCTCTAAAATCTTGAGATTTTGGACTACCATTTAATTTACCTACATTATTTTCAGTACTAATAATATTTTGCTGAGTGTAGGTAAAAGTATTATTTGGAAAAATACTTTCAGGTGGTTTTGGTAAATTATTTTTAGGCCAAGAATTATAAACACTAAAATTATAATTAAGAACTCCTTGAGGATTATAAGGTTGTAAAGTATTATAATCAGATTGATTTAAACCTATAAGTCTAGAATATTTTCCAAAAGCCCCATTATTTAATTTAACATTATATAATGTTTTTAAATAATTTCCTGGTTTAAATACTGGTTTGTAAGAACTTGTAGGATTAGAGACACTAAAATTATAATTAAGAACTCCTTCAGTATTATAAGGACTAGTTAATAATACACTAGAAGAAATATAATATGCATTTGAAGCCCCCTTACTAAAATTAATATTTTTTAAATAATTTCCTGGTTCAAATACTGGTTTGTAAGATCCTGTAAAATAAGAAGGATTAGAAATAACTAACGGATTATTAATACCTGTTCTTTGATCAGCAAATTTTATAGAAGTATTTCCTATACCTAAATTTGATCCTGGTCCTCCATTATAAGTTAAAATTTCTGTTGAAAAATTAGAAATATTATTAGTTTTAGCAAATCCTCCAATTTCATTATTTTGAATTTTAGAATCATATAAAGCATATAATCTGTTTTTTAAATTACCATCTGGTGAAAGTAACCATTCTTGATTATAATTTTTTATTCTTACATCATATAAATTATTATTATTAGAATAAGTTCCAGTTAATTCAAAAGGATTAATTCCTTGTTTATTTAAATGTAGACCAAGAGAATTAACTCCAGCTTGTGCTAAAGTATTTGTTGGAGTATATACTCCTTCGTTTAGTCCCTTACCACTTGTTTGAGTAGCTACAGCGGTACGAGATAATAAGTTTTGTTTAGCAATAAATAAAAGACCATTTGGTGATTTTAAATCAAAAAACATTTGAGTTAATCTACTAACATCATTAACAGTACTAACAGGATTTAAATATCCATTTCTTAATAAAAAATCAGGAGAAGAAGACGTTAACCCATCAGGAATGTCTGATTTGATATAGGGTTGCCCACTATCACCTCCTCCTTTCCTGTCCTTGCCATATTTTAGGCTTTTAAGGTCAGTTTTTAGGTTAATTAAACCCATTATTATTTAGGTAAATTATCTAAATAAGGTAATTTTCCGTTTACTTTAGGTACTAATCCATTTAAATCTAATTGAGAAATAGCTAAATCTGTTTCATAATTAGATTTTTTATCATAAACTAAAGGTTGTTTACCGTCTAAATCTAGATTTGATTTTGCTAAATCTTCTGGGTATTGAGATATACCATTATATTTAGTTGGATTTTTTCCATCATAGGCAGAAAAATTTGATCCTGCGTTTTGTAATTTGTCTAATAGTCCCATAATTTTATTTTGTTATAAATATTAAAGTTATGAAGATTTAAATGAACTCAAACCAAATGCTGTTCCTACTTTAGTACTATCCATATACACATTTCCTCCTTGTTTAGCTACATTTATCAATTCATCTAATTTAGCATAAAATTTATCAAGAGGAATTACAGCTTCAGCTCCCGCTTCTCCTATTACAGCTCGGGTTGGGCGATTAACAATTCCCCCTACAGCTAGTTCTGGTTCATCACCTCCAAAATAAGACATACCTCCACCAATTAATCCTCCAACAGCCCCACCAATCAAAGTACCAACTCCAGGGATAATAGAACCAATCATTGCACCCGTTGAAGCTCCTGTTAAAGCTCCTCCAGCTACATCTAATCCTTTACCTAATTTTTTATTTCCTGATTTTTTAGCTTGTTCAGCTGCGTAATCTACACCAAGTGAAGCTATTAACCCACCTACACCACCAGCTAATCCTTTTAAACCTTTAAGTCCTTTAAGAAGATTTTTACCTTTAAATAAAGATTTCAATCCTTTTGTTTTAAATAAAGATTTTAATCCTTTTGTTTCACCTCCTACCCCTTTTTTCATAAATCTTCCGGTTTTTGGATCTCTTGGAGGCAGTGCTCTTTTAGCAGCTTTAGTTGCTCCTCCTCCACCTTCATCACCTAATGACTCAGCAGCTTCTATTATTGGTTCTAATCCGTCACCTTCTTCATCATCTTCACCACCACCAAACATACTAGCCATACCTATTGCTGAACTAAGACCTCCAAGTATTTTGCCAAATTTTCCTCTTTTTTTTCCAAATCTTTTATTACCAGCTTTTTTACCATATCTTCGGGTATATCGTTCTTGTGCTTCAGAAGAAACACTTTTACTAGTTCCACTACCCCCAGAATTTGCCATTTTTTCTACAGCATCTGCAGTACGTTTAGTATTTTTTGCTGTTTCATTAGCTGGACCTTTTCCAAATAAAGAACCAACTGTTTTAACTAATATAGCTACTCCAGCGATTAATGCACCTACAGTAGCTAATGCTCCTAAACCACCTAATATAACTCCCATTCCTGGGATTTTGTTTAATAATCCTAATAAAGAATTTGATTTTTCTACTATCCACCCTAAAGGACCAGCGACCATAGATGTTAAACTATCTTTAGTTTTATCTACAGATTTTGCTAAATTAGCTTCAGCATCTAATCGTTGCATTGCTAATTCAACTTCTTCTCCTTGGGCTACTCTTTTTTGTAATTCAGCTGCTTTTTCTGTTTCTCCAGCCTTTTCAAGTTTTTTAACTTGTTCTGTTATTCCTTTTCCTCTCTTTTTTTCTAATTCAGCTAACGCTGCTTGTTTTGTTAAAGAATCACCTAATTCATCAGCACTCATACCTAAAGCTTTAGCATAAGCGTCTTGTTGAATAGTATTCATGTTTTGAAATTTAGCTAAACCATTTGGTCCTAAATTCTTCATTAACTCTTCAGCAGCTTCAGCTGTTTTACCTTGTAAAGCTAAACCTCTGGCTCTTTCTAAATTTAAATCTTCACCAGTTAATAATTCTGCTTCTAATTCTGCTGAAATAGAATCTTCAAAATTTAATAATCCACTTGATATTTTTTTAGTTTGCTCTAAAGTCATACCAAGTTTTTGAGCTTGAGTAACTGCTTTAGCTAATAAATCTGGATTGTTTTTATATTGAGCAGCTAATTGTCCTGAAGTTTTTAATACTTCTTGGGTTATTTTCTTTTGACTTAAAACACCTTTATTAGTTTTTCCTATACTATTATATAAATCTTCTGCTGATTTACCTGTTAACTGTTCATATTCTGCTAATTTAGATGCTTCTTCTGTGGTTAAACCTGCTACTTCTTTTAATTTGGTTTGAGTTAATAATTGTTGTTGACTAAATTCTACACTAGTTCCAAAAGCATTATTTAATTCTTTGAATGAAGTTAAATTATCTTTAGTATTTGCTAAATTATCTGCGGAACTAGCAGCCATTGCTTCCATATTGTGTACCATATGGCCTGCTGTTTCATTACTAACTCCTAAAGTTCTAGCTATATCCGCAGATTCTTTACTAAAATGAACCCCAATTTCATACATAGAATGAAATGCTTTAGCAGCAACGGCTATTTGTATTAAAGGATCTGATAAACTTTCTTTAATACCTTTACCTACGCTTTTTAATCCTGCTCCTATTACTTTAAAACTATTTCCATTTTTAGCCGCTTCTCTTAAGTCTTCATTCATTTTTTCAAAATGCTCAGACTCAATACCAATATGTTCTAGACTTTTAGTTATACCTTTAAATAATCCTCCAGTAACACCTAATGTTTTTTGGATTGTTTTTTCAGTTTGTAATTCTTTTTCAACTTGTATGTTAATATCTTTTAATAAACCATTTTTTTCATTTAAAGCATCATTAACTTCAGCATAAGCTGCACTATTTTTATCTAATATTTTTTCTAATTCTTTTAAACGTTTAACTTCAGCATCTGTTTGTTTTTGTACATTTTTTAGTTGTTTTACTGTTAAAATCTCTTCACCTTTTTTATGTTCACTAATTTTACGAGCTAAACTTTCTAATTTATCAAAAGATTTAGTTGTTGCTTTTACAGGGTCTACAGCTCCATTTAAATCTTGAACTATATTTTTTAATGTTGATGAAATATTACCAAAAGTATCCTTTAGGTCCTCAACATCTTTAGTCATGGATTTGATTAACTTTTGAGCTCCTTTAACACCACCACCCATAGCTTCGATGGCTTTATTCATATCAACAAATGTCTCTCCCCCTAAATTCTTAATTTCTTTTTTAAGTTGATCTATTTCTTTTTTTAGACTTTTTAAATCTTCTGCCATAATAAGTTATATGTTATAAATATGAAAAGGCATCATTTTTTAGATGCCTTTGTAACATATGAGGGGATTTGAACTTTAGTATTATTTGTTGCCCCTGCTGATTTCATATTTTTTATAGATTCAGCAACAGTATCAGGTTGTTTATTTTTATTTTCATAAAACTCTATAAGTTTATTATATGTAAAACGTCTAAGCCATAAAGGCATATCATATACTGTTTTATAATCATATCCTCCTTGACCATGAAACACTATTTCATGGATTTGATTAAATAAATTACTTCTATATTCAGGCGTCAGGCCAAAAAAAGTTAGTAGTAATTGGGATAGTGATGTCCTCCGATACACCATTATCAAAAGTATAATCATATTTTAAATCAACACCTGGAGATATATTGGAGATGTGTTCTCTTAATGCTCTAGAATCTTTAGCTAATAAACCATATTCAATAAATTCTCTAATTGTTTTTTTATCATAGTTTCCATTAATTGAAAGAATCATTTGTCGTAAACGAGTTGTAACTTCAAAATTACTTTTAGGGTCTATTTTTTTCAATCCTTGAATTTCTTTTTCAATTTCTCCATCATCACCATGAGTTAATAATTTAAAAGTAATTTCATTTTGTGTATTTGGCAAAATAAAAGAAAATTCATTTTTACCTTTTGTTATAATATTTTCTTCTTCTAAAAATTTCTCTTTAACATGAGTTAAATCAACTGTTACTTTTTCTTCAGAATCTGAAGAATCTGGATAGTAAGTAAATGAATAGTCTTTACCATAACCTAATACACGAGCAGCTACCATGATAGCATCTTTATCACCAATTAATAAATCATTATAATCAAATTTAGTAATTAACATTGATTGTAATAGTTTATCAATTACAACTCCTTGTCTGATGTAATTTTGGTTAGTTAAAATGTCTTCTTCTCTAGCAGTCATGTATTTCATTTCAACTTTTCCTTCTGCTAAAGGATGACCTTCAGGATAAAGTAGACCTTTTGAAGGCAATTCTACTATTTCTGTTGGAAATTTAAATTCGTTCATAGTTTTTATTTATTATAACTTTATTGTCCTATATAAATATATGAGAAACAAAAAAGCTCGCAATTTCTTGCGAGCTTCTTTAATAGTTTTTTTATTAATTAGAAATTCAAAATACAATAATCAGGTTGAACAGTCATTGTGATGTTTACTGCTTGATTTTCAGTATCCCAGTTATAATCACCAAAATTAGCATCAGTGATTAAAGCACCTTTAATAATCCATTCTGATACAATATCACCTACAGGACCTAAAACATTAAATGTTAAGTCTTTCTTATAGAAATCACTGTAACCATCACGGCCAGTAACTGATTCATGGTGTAAACGTACCCATTCCATTACTACCTGAGCTCCTGATGGAGTAATAGGATCAAATAATGTGAACTGGATTGTTCCCCAAGTTGTTTTACCTTTAACAAAACGTTGTATGTTAATATGGTTTAAAGGTACAGTACCTTGAGTTAATGTTACAGCACCTACTCCTTTGATTTCATAGGCTGGAATACCGTCAATATACATAATGAAACGGTTCGCCTGTTTTGGTTCAAAGGCGGTGAAAAATATTTCGTTTGGATTTAATACTGCCATTTTATTTATTGTTTATTATAAATATTAAAATTTTAAAAAAATTAATCAAAAGTTACTCCTGTTGGTAAAATGTTGAAGTTCAAGTAAATAAATTCAGCAGTTTTAGTAGGTTGTAAATAAATAGCTCCAATTAATTGGTTTCTATCAATTACATCTGCTGTGTTATTTGAATCATCCATTACTACTTTGAAAGCATATAAACCTTGTCTTTGTTGTACTGATTCTAAGTATGGATTAACTTGTGATAAGAAAATATTACGAGTAGCAATGGTATTTTGTTTAAATACTAAGTTATTTGCTACTTGAGAAATATAAGATTTTAAAGAAATCAATAATCTTCTTACATTTACTCTATCTAAAGCAGATGATTTTGTTTGTAATGTTTTCTGACCATATACTACAACTCCAGTTCCTGGGAAAGTAGCAATTGGGTTAACTTTACTAGTATATAAAGTGTCTCTGTTTGTTTGAGATAATCTTTGTTCTGCTCTAATTACATTTCCTAATCCACCTCTATTAATACCAGCTGGTGCAAACCAAGGCTCACTAACATTGTCATTATAAGCATATACACCACCTATCATAGTTGATGCTGGTACCCAAACGTTAGCTCCTGTATCTGGATCAATTGTTTGTAACCAAGGCCAATATGAAGCAGCATATGAAGTATTGCGAGAAGATGCTTGAGTAGTTATTGCTGTAACTGTTGAATTATAAGGCACTAAATCTAATACAAAAATACTATCTCCTCTATTTTCAGTATTTGAAATAATAGAAGTTACTTGTGAAGTTTGTAATGAGTTAAATAAACCAGGAGTTAATAATACATTAAATCTATAATCATCAGCATTAGATAATAAATTAATCATATTAGTATAACTAGCACTTGGAATACCTTGAGATCTGTTACCATCTGTGATTTGATCATAATATTGACCATTAGTAGCAATAGTACCAATAGCATTAGTAAATGATCCACTTGCATTTACTGGGATTGATGCTGTATATTCTGATTTAGCTATACCATTATTATCAAAATAATTTGGAGTTGGATTAGTTACTGATTTTATTCTAACATATCTTGAAGCGTTAGGGAATGAACCAGTTATTTCCATTTGATTATTTGTACTATTATAGTTTAAAGTATAATCACCAATTACTTTTAAAATGTAATTAGGAGCAAAAGGATCTAATGATAAATTTGTCCAAGTTTCTAAAACAACAGGACTAACAGTATTATCATTACCTTGTCTAATTAATAATGAAAAAGTACCTGATGATGTATTAGCATTTTGTATTTCCCATCTAATATTATCTATACTACCAGAAATTAAAGCCCCACTAGCATCTAATGAGCCTGAATTATTCATTATAATACCTTCAGATAATGTTTCTAATACAAAAGAACTTGAAATATTAGAAGCACCGCTGAAATTAGTAGTAGTACTTCCTGATATATAAGTATAAGCATTTAAAGTAGAAGCAGGGACTGATGTTCCTATTAATGATATTTTTGAATTAAAAAATAACCCAGTAGATCCAGAAGCACTAGCAGTAATAAATTGTAAAGATGAACTATAAGGAGCTACTGAAGAACTAACATTAAATGATGCTGTGATATTACCAACAGTTGCAGCTGCGTTTGAACCTGAAGGTACAAATATAGTTGTTGCTGTATTAGTTGGTGCTGGACTTCCAGTTACAGCAATTGTAATTCCATTAATTGAAAAAGATCCGGTAGGAGTAATAAATGGAGCTAAACTAGCACTACTAACTGTAACTGAGGATGTAGTTGATAAAATTGAATTAGCAATAACACTACCAATTGAAGCTGCTGTTTGGGCATATGTGAATGAACCACTTACTACTCTTGTTACTAATAATGTTTCACCACCATTTGCAAAATAATTGTAAGCAGAAATTGATGTGAAATAAGTATAAACATTACTTGCACTAGTAAAAGTAGTACCAAAAATATTTTGATATTGACTATATGAAGTAACAATTGTAGGAACTTCTACTGGGCCTTTTACAGTAGGACCTATAATAGCTGCCCCAACAGTTACTGGTTGTTGGGTGATAAACGATTGATCGTTTTCTAAGGCTAATACGCCAGGTGATATTAAAGTTGATGCCATTTTTTTAGTTTTTATTCTGTTATAAATATGTTAAAAAATCTCAAAAGTAGGATTAATTTATAACTAATTAAATAAAAATCTTTTATATATAAGTATTATTAAATATACATTATAATATAATGGAAATTAGTACTTGTATTTTGTGATTCAAAAGTAAGAGTAGCTGCTACTAAACTATTAACTACTATTGAATTAGCACCACTGCCTGACACTGTAGCTGTTACATAACAATTTGTACCTAATGTTTTACCACTAATGTCAGGAACATTAATAGCTACTGTAGGGGTTGGATTTCCTGTTCTAGATGATCCTGCGATAAATTTAAATTGAGAATTTGGAATTATAGCACTACCACTAGGAAAAGAAGAACCAAGTACTATTTGAGATGAGGTAGCAGAAGAAGCTACACCTAATAAACTACCAGTAAACGAACCTGTGTATGATCCAGTAAATGATCCAGTAAATGATGAAGCAGTTACAGCATTTGATACTCTAACACTACCTGATTGATTTAAACTACCTGTTAATGTAAAAGAACCTGATAAAGTTATATCATATGATACTAATCCAGTAAAAGCATCTACTGATTGAGTAACATGACCTGTTTGGATTGTTGCTCCATTTGTTATACCTGATTTTGAGAATATTGCCATTTGTTATAAATATGTTAAGATTAATTAACTGTCACATCAAAATATAAACCTGTAAATCCACCAAATGAAGCTACATCTTCAGTACCATAAACAGAAGAATCAAAAGTTGTTCCACCAGGACCTGCGGCTATTGCTTGTCCTGTAAATTTAGAAGTTCCATTTATAGATAAATCTGCTGTTCCTCCAGCAAATGTAGGAAAAGCTCCACCAATTGTCACTTTCCAATAACCTCTAAAAATAATAGGATCATTTGTTTGACTAATTGCTCCATTAAAAGTACCAGGAGCAGTGGCCATACCACCTCCTGCTAAATATTGATAAAGAAAAAATGAATCCCATAACTCAACATTTGCGGTAACATCATTATCTATAGGAAATGGTGGGGGAGGAGTAGATGTTAAATTATTAGTAATATTTAAAGTGACCTGAAATGTTGAGTTATCATAAAAATAGGTTTTACCACTAAAATTTTGAAATGAATAATCTGATGATAACCCTGTTAAACCATAAATTCTATTACCCCCAGTCATTGTTCCTTGACCCCAAGCATTATATGATATAAAATTACTTCCATTAGGACCATCAAAATAAGAACATGAAGCTAATGTAGCAAAACTTACATCAGTACCCATAGTACCAATACCATTAGCTTCTTCATAAATACTAGTTAAACTAATATTAGAGGTTGGTATCGCCATTCTTTAATTTGTTAATTTGGTTTTGTAAATCCTTAACAGCCTCAATTAATAAAGCTACTATTTTTTCGTATTTAACTGCTTTATAACCATTATCTCTAGTGGTTACAATATCTGGTAATATTTTTTCTATTTCTTGAGCTATAACACCTATATCATGTCCTTCATTTTCATGAATACCTGGTTTAGGTATCCAATCAAATTCATATCCATTTATTTGATTTAATTTTTCTAATGGATTAGATATAATTTGTTTATTAGTTTTTAATCTTTCATCTGAAGAATAAAATGCTACAATATCATTTGTTGCTCTAATTAAACCTACAGTAGCAGGGGCTGCTGTACCTACACCTAAAGAACTACTCACAGTTATAGAACCAGAAAAAGTACCAGATCCTGTTGTCGCTAGTGAACTTGTATTTGTAATTAACAAATATGGGGTTAACATTGAAGATGTAGTACTTGTTAACACATAAAGTGGTGCTAAAGATGCTGTTAAAGTAAATGAACTACTAACCACATTACTAACCCATGATGCTGTACCAGTTAATGTTCCTACAAAGGAACCAGTGAATGAAGAAGCAGTTACATTAGATAAAATAGCTGCAGATCCTGAGGTGATTAGTTTTTTCCAGTTTGGCATAAATTTTTATTATGGTTGGTTACTAGGATTGCCTAGTCCACTTCCCTTTCAGGCCGATAATATACTAATAAATATTATGAGGTTGTTGTTTTATTTGTTTTTTTTGCTTCTTTAGCAATAAGAAGTTCAAGTTGACGTTGACGTTCTTGTTCAAATTCAATACGTTCTTGTTCTTGCATTTGTATATTCATTTGAATTTGAAAAGCTGCCTCATCTAATTTGTTTTGTAAAGTAGCTACTAATCTAGCATTTCTACCAGTAATAGAAACCACATCTATAGATTGTAAGATTATAGTGATTTCATCAAGAGTAAGTCCTATTGAATATTCCATAATTATTTATCCAAAGATAAATACTGGTTTTGCAATTTCAAAACTAAATTATAAAGAGGTTCAATATTTTCTCCTTTAAATGTAGTTTGTCTAACTATATCAAGTAATAAAGATATTTCTTCTTTATTTAAATTATTATTTGTATCATTCATAACAATAGGAGTTGACTCTATTGAATTTTGTGTAACTGTATTATTATTAAAAAAACCCATATATTATATTATTAAGAGAATATCCAAATTGATTCATCAGATGAATTAACAAACATGTTACCATAGTTATTACCTGTAGTACCCCATGTTGGTGTTCCACCTGGAGCTCCAGCTGAAGAAGATACTGATACTAAATAAGAATCTGGAGTAACAGTGGTTGCTGTTCCTGATACATTAAATGCAATACCAAATCTACCATAAATACCTACAGCATCTAAGTAAATAGCTGAACCAACACCTGATGCACTATATCCCATAACAATACCTGAATCAGATAATGTTGAAGATCCACTATTTAATAATACAAATTGGTCTTTAACATATAAATTAGTACTATTAATAAATGATGCTGTACCATTTACTCTTAAATCACCACCTACTGTTAAGTTGTTAGTAACTGTTGCTGCTGCTAATGTAGCATTAATACCTACAGTTAGGTTATCAAATCTTCCTGTTGGAGATACTATATCACCAGCTGTAGCAGCAGGTGCTACTACTGATGGAGTACCTGATGAAATAAATCCTAAATCAGCTTTAATATTACCATTTGATGATGATATTAAACTTTGAGCTGTTAAATCCCCACCTGAATGTACTCTACTAGAACCTGTAAGACTAGAACCTGAAATGTTAACAGCATTGACTGTAGTTAATCCTGTAAGAGCAGTAACTGTAGTTCCTAACGCTTGAGAAGTTGCACCAAAAGTAATAGAACTATTTGCTAATCTTGCATTAGCAATAGAACCATTTATTAAAGCAGCGGTTACTGATGTACCAGCTGTTACTGTAAAATCAATTTCTGAGCTATCAACAAAATTTGCTGTTTTAAAAATTTCATTATCAACTCCAGCTATAAAATGATTTGAACCTGTATCTAAATTTATAGCATCTGAAGTTGGAGCAGTCACTGAAATACCTTGACCAGCATTAACTGCTAAAACACCATTTGATGATGCTAAACCAGCACCTGCTGCAAAAGTACCATAAGAACCACTATCAAAAGTAAATACACCTGTTCCATTGTTATATGCTAAATAAGCAGAAGCGGCAAGTAAAGTTCTAGAACCTGTAATAAAGTGTGCTGAAGAAGTATTTAACGTAATTGCACTTCCTAAACTTGCTGTAATTAAACCTAAACCTGATATTTGTTGATTAAGGTTACCTAATGTAATCTTTTGAAGAGCAGCAGAACCTGATACTACAAAAGGTTCATTTGTTATAGATGTAACTACACCTGGAATATTCAAACCGGTTGCTGTGATACCAGTAATATTAGTACCATCACCAGCAAATGAACCTGTAAAAGAACCTGTCACTTTAGTAGTTGATTGTAATGTAGTAATTACTTGGTTTGTACCTACTGTAGATGAATTTAATATAGCATCACTACCTGAGATTATGACTTTTTTCCAACTTGGCATTGTTTATTTTATTAGTATTATTTATTATAAATATTTACACTCCAAAAAAGAAATCACCAGAACTAGAATAAAATATTCCTCCAGTAATTGCGGTTGGGGTTGTTGCTCTTGCTTCTAATTGTATAGTACCTTCTGTATTAATTTTAAATAATTCTCTTGAACCTGATTGGATTAAGAAAAAACTAGGGTTAACATTAACAGAGGCTGTTATAGAACCAGTAGAGATTAAATTTGAAGCTCCTATTCCTGAAAATGACCCGGAAAATGAACCAGTAAATGAAGTAGCAAAAACAGATCCTGAAATGATAGTGGATCCTGAAACTTGTAAACCATTCTTTATTATTAATTCGCCTGCCATATTAGAAATATCTTAAAATTGCTTTAAATGTGTATGGATTTGGTCCAGAGTTATTTGCTTGTATTGTGTACGGAGGAGTACCATCTGTTAAAAATGATATCATTGATGTATTACCTATATCCCCAGTGACGGTTTCATAATAAGTTGAAGTTGGAGTTCCAAGGTTATTAAAATTAGCTATAATAGTACCTGTTCTTTGATTAGATCCTGATATTATTTGATAATCTAGAAACATAGATGCTGGACCTGATATTGTTTTTGTTACTACAGCATTTAAACCAAGGGGAATTGATGAACTAATAATTTCTTGAGTTATACTTAACCCTCCTAAATTATCCGCTTGGCTTATACTACCTGTTACTCCTAATGAACCTGAAATTATTGCAGAACCGGTGTATGGAAATGATTGGGCTGCTAAAGCATATGATGCTGTAGTATCAAAAGACGCAGTACCTAGTAATGATCCTGTTAATGAACCTGTAATTGATGAACCAGTTATTGAATTAAAAATACCAATACTACCACTTATTGTGATACCACCAACACCCCCTAAGATATTAGTTGATGGATTATAATATGGACCATTTGTTCCATCAGCTGCTAATTGATAATAATTATCTAAAGCTAATGTACTATTTTTAAATACTAAAGTATAGTTAGTATTTGTTCCACTATTTGAAGCAATATAAACTGTACTAGCAGAGGTAGCAAAAGAAGCACTTACTGATTGTAAAACATAAGATGCAGTTTGAGCTGTAGTTACAAAAGATGAAGTTTGGGAAAAGGATGATGTAAAAGCATTTGATGCACTTAAAGCATAAGATGAACTTATAGCAAATGAACTACTCACTGCTCTTGATGAACTTATAGCCTGTGATGCTGATACAGCCCAAGAACTAGTTCCGAATAATGAACCAGTAAATGATCCTGTGATTGAGGATGCTGTTACAGATCCTGTAATTCTTAAACTTCCAGTTATTCCATAAGAACCAGAAAGTTGGTTTGTATGTGACCATGCACCTGTTGAACCACTTGGAACATAAGTCCATATATCTCCTATACTATAAGAACCGGTTACTAATACAGAACTTAAATCACTAAAATCAATTGGTTCCTGTACAGCAACATATATAATACCACTTCCTCCAGGACCAGCTTTTACACAAACACCAATAGGAATAATTTCATAAGGTGCTAGTGGGGCAATATTTTGTAAAACACCGGCAGACCCTGTTCCTACAAATAAAGTATCTCCATCACTAAAAGCACTAGTATTTAAACCGCGTACTAAACCCTGGGTTGTTATATAGCCTTTTGAATTATTCTCTATATCATGTGTTGCTATTCCTAAAATTTGGTTTTGTAGATTTACACTTCCTGATATTAAAAGAGATTGAGCTAATTCTACTTCAGGTACATCACCGTGTGCTCCTAGTAACCTAACAGCAGTTCCATTTAATATAGTTGCTCCTGTTCTATTAGATACTCTTGTCCAATTTTCTTGACCTACCTGTAAGGTAATATCTGCTTCTGCATTATAAACACTTAAAGCTCCATCAGTATTATCCCAAAACACTCTACCTGATTTATGAGCAGGAGTAGCAGATGCTGTATTAAAATCAATATAATCTACATTATTAATAGATCCTGAAATTATTAAGTTTTGAGAATATGAAGCAGTATTAGCATAAGAAGCACTTGTAGCATTAAATGAATAAGATGAACTTATTGCTCTTGATGCTGATACCGCCCAACTTGAAGTACCAAATAATGAACCTGTGAATGAACCTGTAAATGAAGAACCAGTAACTGGTCCTAAAAATTGGGATGAACCTGTAACTAATAAAGAACCAGTTAATGAAACAGTATTACCTCCTACTAAAGTAAAATTATTACTACCACTAAAAGTTCCTGCATTATTAAATTGTATAGTGTTTGTAGCACCACCAGGAGTACCTCCACCACCTCCACCACCACCAAAAGCAGATGACGCTGTTATAAATAATTGTCCAGTAGCATTATTAAATGTTACAACATGGGTTGTTGCTGTAGTTTGATTTATTAATCCTTGTAAAAATATATTAGTAGAACCTGATTGAGATAAAGACCCTGTTATACCTAATGAGCCTGTTATTAAAGCTGAACCAGTGAATGGAAATGATGAAGCATTAGCTACATAAGAAGCTGTTAAAGCATAAGATGCTGAGGTAGAAGCTGAAGCATAAGATGCTGAGGTAGAAGCTGAAGCATAAGATGCTGAGGTAGAAGCTGAAGCATAAGAAGCAGATGTTGAAAAAGAAGCATAAGAAGAAGAAATAGCAAAAGAAGCAGTAGGAATTACTCCTATCTGTATTGTTATATCATTAAAATTACCTATTGAACCAGATACTCCCCCTACAAAATTAATTTTATTAATTTGAGATGTAATTAACACCCCATTATTTTCAATTTTTAAAGGTATTAAACCTGGTTTGCTTAATAATGCCATTAATCTATATTATCAGTTGTTTCTAAGAAAATAGTTGTTTTAGTTTTATTATTAAACTTATTAATAGCTGTAGTATCTTTTTGTACAACATCAGGAATAATATATCCATTTAAAGTTACATCAAAAGTACTTCTAACTGCTCTTTCTGCTGTTTCATTTAATTCTGTTTGAAAACCAAATGAATTAATTCTAGCTTGAAATTTAAAACGTTCAGGATTACCCCAATAAGCATCAGAAGCATAATTAATCGCCTCAACTATTTTATTTAATTGTTCTACATAATAAGTAAAAACAACAAATGAGTAAGTTACAGTCACATAATCAGGGGCAACCACAGCATAATATTGTTTTTCTGGTTTTCTATTATTTAATATATTAAAAGAATCATAAGCATTTCTAGGGTCATATGATTTTTGAAATATACCATAATTATTAGGATTATTAGCATCTAATTTATTAGCTAATGATCTATTTTTCTCCATAGAATTTCTTTTAAAAATAATTAAAGGAGCCATTAAACTACCTTTTGAATCTCTTAAAAAACCATCTCTTTGATATGATTTCCATTTTTCGGGAGAACCATATAATACAGGAACAGATAATTTTTCCTCATTTTGTATTACTGTAGGTCTAATTACATTTTCAAAATAATAAAAAACAGCCTCATCAATATCTTGAATACCTACAGTATAAGGTTTAACATTATCTCCCCTCCAAGATTGCTGTAATGCTCTATCTTTAGTATTATTTTGAGATAGGTTAGGGTTACCTTGTTGTATATCAGAAGGAGTAATTAAAGAATTAGCTATTTCTTTTTGGGTTTTTGGTATTGGTTTTCTTTCTTTAGCCATTATAATCTCATTTTATCTATTCCAACTCTATCACTTGGAACATAATGGGCAGTACAAACAACTGATAAATTATAACCAAATTCAGATAAATCAGTTTCTAATGGATTATTTCCATTTCCATCATTATAAGGATAATCTGGGTCTTTACCTGTAAAGAATTGTACTATATTTTCATTATCTATTTCCCAATATGCTTCTTGCCACATTATATAATCTCCAATTTCAGGAACAACATTAGCATCAACTAAATCATCTCTTAAAAATTTAAAAGTCATAGGCCAATTAAATCCTACTAAATCATCTTGTATTGGTGCAGTTTGGTCACCAACTTCTACTAAAGCATATAATAAAATAGGTTCATTAAATGATCTACCAGATGATGCTTCACCATACATATTTGTTATGGTTTCTTGGACATTAACTTTATAAAACACTACTTGTTGAGAAATAATGTTTTGCATTAACTCTCTGTTAATATGTCTAAACATTGAAATATCTCGTGATTGTCCAAATAAAGCCATCTTATCCTATATAAATTGTCATTGGAACTTGTAATAATTCAGTTTGACGCGCTGTAGATTCAGCTGCTCTTCTTTCAAGTAATGATTGTTTTGATGTTGTATCAAAATACTCTCTTAATCTAGTGAGTAATGCTTCTTTTTCAGCTGTAGCAGCTGTTATTAAATCAGCTTGATTTAAAGTTACTTCAGCTCCTGGAATTGGTATAGTTGAGTATTTTCCTCTAATATAACCTAACATTTCTTTACATAATGCTAAAGTAAATTCAAAAATCCAACTTCTGCCTACAGGATTTATTTGGGTGTATGTTGGATAATTGTAAGGGACATTACTTATATTAGTTATTTTACTAGGAGCATTAGTGATAGCAGAATTATATCTATCATCTACTTTAATATAATTAAACCACAGGTGTATTCCTTTATCATCCTCTCCAGGTATTGGAAATATTCTTAATTTATTATTTATCAATTGGAAAGTGTAATTAGAATATCTAACATCATTGCTCATTTCAAGAGCCTGAATAGTGGCTATATCATAACTTAAAGGCATTAAAACAAAGTTAGATGAAGGTCCATAACCAGCTAAACCCAATAAACCAACAGCTGCTGTAGTACCAGGACCTAAACCAGCCCAAGGACTATACAGTTGGTTAATAGCAGGAGTACCCTCATAGAATACTCTTTTAATTTCTATACCACCAGTAATACTTTGAGATACAGCCCATGCTGATAAGTCATAATCTTGTATACTAGATGATAAAATAACAGATCCACTATACCAATCTACATTACCACCAGTACCTGCTTCTTCAGCATACTGTTGAGATAATCTAACAATATTAGCCATAGAAGGAGTAATTAAAGCATTATTTAATACAGAAGCAGTTGTAGCACCTTCTAAAGATAAATAATTATCTCTTGATTGATAAGCATAAACTTCATTACCATATACTGTAACTGCTTCTTCAAAAGCAGCATAAAAATTTAAATCTTGTAATTCTACATTTTCAATAGGATAACCTAAACGTAAAGCGCAAAATCTAGTCACTTTATCAGCATCTGTTTGAAATTGATAGTCATTATCATAAAATCCAAAAGGTGTATTTCCAGGAAAGAATGATGATGAACCAGGGTATATTGGGATGTTAGCCATAAATGCAGTATTTGATTATAAATATTTAAAACAAGAAAAGGACCCAATAAATAGGTCCTTTAATTTTTAAGTTAAGATTTAATTAAGCTTGTGAGTTAGGGATAAATTCACCTTTTTCAAGATCAATAGAACCATTACCATACTTATCAGAAAGTTCTATTCCTAATTGTTGTTCTTTGGTTTTTAACTCTAAATAGTAAATTTCAAGTTCTTCTTTACGACTGTCTAGATCAATTTGAGTAAGTTCTAAATTACCTAATTCAAAAGCAACTGTTTGTCTTTGTTGTTGAAACTCTCGAAGTGATTGTACTTCTTGTTCTGTTAATTTTGTATTTTCCATATAACGTTATTTTTTATTATAAATATATAAAAATCAATATAAAGTATTTTATATTTTAGTTATTATTATGAAGAAACACTACCTGTTCCTAAATACACCCTGTTTTATCATGTTAAATCTCCTCTCCATACTTTACTTATTGTTAATGCTGATTATGAGACAGGAATGGTAATTGTTTAAAACTATTGCTTAATGACTAAAATACTTATGGTTTGCTCTCTTCTACTGATGGGTTTTGTTCTTTTTGAATTGTATCAAAAAAAGTTAATAATAGCATCCCGTATTTTGTTGGGATTTCTTGCAAAAATGCTTAAAGTTCTTTTAGTTTTTCTTCATTTAATGTTATTGATTTCATAATGTACTTGTAAATGTAACTGTTGGATTTAATGATGTCAACTTAACAATATACATATTAGTTAATTCTACTAATATATTTCCAACAAAATCAGTATCTTCTTGGGTATCTGACATGATGCTATTCATTGTTTCGTTATACAAAAACGATTGAATGAAACCTTGTGGGGTTGTTTTACCATCTACGTCTTTACTGCCTAAAAAAGCATTGTAATTTACAATTAATAATTGCACTTTTGTGCTTGTCTGTGTTTCTTCGCTTGTTGCTATGAAACTTGGTTTATCCAATTTTATCATTTTTATATTTTTATGTTTTAAACTGTTTTATATTAGTAATTGTAGGATTGGTTTAGGGATGTACTCTCCTTGTGGTAATGTTAAAACCCAAGCGTATTGAGATGCTTCGACTTGTGGTATTTGTTGTTCGGTAACAAAATTAAACCACACATCATTAATATCTTGAACGCAGTTAAATTGCTCAAAAGGTGCAAATTCTTGCCCTTGTATTTGGTCGTATTGTTCGAGTGTTAAAATGTAGCCTATCATTATACGTTGCGAGAAAGAGTTGTTTGGAATGATTGAATTGCAGTATAAAAGTTCGATGCTTGGGTGTCTGTTAAGCCGTCACCTATAGAAGCAAAAGCGTTTTCACGATTTGAATAAAAAGCAGGACCATTATTTCTTGCCCCTATAAGTATATTTTGATTTGCTTTTCCGACTGAATTTTGTGTAATATCAGTTCTTGAATTATTTATATATATACTTTTAGCACTTGAACTACTCCTATTTCCCAATCTAAATCCTCGTGAATCAGTTGTAGCAACTGTGTTATCTGATGCAAAAAGTAAAAAATCGTTTATTCTCGTATATTGTTTATTATCATATCGTGCAAATAGACTTATGGACGTGCTACCATCAAAATTACCTAAATCACAAAACGCTCCATTAGTATTTGTTCGTAAATATACGGAGACATGTACATCATTTAAATTTAGCGATGTATTATTATTTAAATTAGTATCCATATAAGCACTCGACCCATTTGGAGTAACCCCCGTACTTGCAAATGTCCATCCCCCATTAAATACACCTGTAAAACTTGAACTCTTTAAGTTTTGAGCACACGCTGCCGCACTGGCCCCAACCATTGGGTAAATGGCTTTCATTGGTGTCCAAAGTGAATTGGCTTTTAAATCAATTACAAGTTGATTTGTGGCAGTTTTTTCGGTTGCAGATAGTGTACCACTCACAGCCATTACCCTATTAAAAAAGGCTTGTGCATCTGTATCATAAATAGGGCCTTGTGATTGAATAAAATTAAAAGGAAAAAGCATATTAATAATTTAAACTATAAGTTCCAAAATAAGTTGTTCCATCATAGAACAAAGTAATAATATCAGTTTTACTTACAGTTGTAGTAAGTGTTGGTGCTGTACCTCCTGACCATTTAACACTAGCAGGATAAGTAAGCGTATAACTGCCCGAACCTCCTTGTATAACTTTTAAAATATATACACCAAGTGACGCACTGCTAAAAGTTAAAGTTGTAGAAGCCGTTAATGTTAAATTCACAATATTACCCGAACTAAAAGGAATATTAACTGTTCCCCCTGCCCCTGAAATTGACTGACTTGCTCCTGATAAATATCCCCAATTTGTAGCATCTCTATATGCTACGGCATTTGTAGTATTATCGTAGACAACTAATCCTGCTGCTGGTGAAGAAATTGCATCTCTCTGTGTAGTTGTCATTCTTGGAGGCAAGAAACCTTTAGTAATGCTATCTGCTTGTAAGATTGCACTTGCTTGTACCGATGTTGTATTAAAGTACGCCCCACCTGCGGTTGATTCAAATGCTCTAAAATCAGGAGCAGATGTTAAAGTTGGATTTACATAAATGGCTCTTGTAGCCCCATTTGCTCCTCCAGTTTGATTAATTGTTGAATAAAATCCATATCCTGTATAAGTATTACCATTTACACCTGAAGGGGTAAAATATGTTGAAATAGAAAATTTTGTAATATCGACAGTTTGTCCTGCAAGGGAACCACCGAAAATCTTAATATTTCCTGTATTCCCGCCTGTTGGAGTATTTACTTGTATAGTATCTTGTGCAGTTAGTTGACCCGTTATTACGGGACAATAAGCACTATTGTCAGCAAGTTTAAAATCAATTCCTGTTCCATTTCTGTATATTGCTGGGTAAGCACTCGATGTACCTCCTAATTGAAGTCTGCTAAAATCTGTACCTGCATTATTGGATAATTGTATTATTCCGTCTGATGGACTTGTAATTAAACTTTTAGCAGTAAATCCAAATGAAGTGGCTACAGATAAAGCACCTACTCTATTAACTTTGATTTGACTCACCCCACCAACTTGTAAATCCATTAAATTATGGGTTTGACCATTTAAGTTAGTTTCTGTTGCGTTTAAAAATATACCCGATAATGTACCCGTTTGTGCTCCTGTGTTATTTATAGTATAAGCAATATTTGCAATACGTGGATTTGTTGCGCCTGCTGGAAGTTCAATAGAACTTGTAATTATGGCTGAAGATGCTGTTAAAGAACTAATATTTAAACCACCAGTATTTCCTAATGTTAGTAAATTAGTTGATCCTGAAATGACAGTGAATGAATTTGTTCCTGTATTTACAGAAGCTGTAACTGATTCTGTTATAATGTATGATCCACCTCCACCTCCTCCAGAACCTCCGTTTAAAGCGTAAGATGCTGTTAATGCATAACTACTACTTATAGCCTGTAAAGCATAAGAAGCAGTAGCAGGAACGTTTAAAGCATAACTTGCTGTTGAGGCGTAAGAAGCTGTAGTACTAAATGATGAACTTACAGTATTTAAAACATAAGAAGCACTTTGAGCTAAAGTTATAAAAGATGCTGTAGCAGCAAATGAACTTGAAATTGCGTTTTGAACAAATGAAGCAGTTTGAGCATTCTGAATGTAGGATGCTGTAGTGCTAAATGATGAACTTACAGAATTTAGAACATATGAAGCCGTTTGAGCTAGAACTACAAAGGATGATGTTTGAGAATATGAACTTGATAATGCCTGTAAAGCATAAGAAGCAGTAGCAGGAACATTTAAAGCATAACTTGTTGTTGAGGCGTAAGAAGCTGTAGTACTAAATGATGAACTTATAGCATTTAATACATAAGAAGCACTTTGTGCATTCTGAATATAGGATGCTGTTTGAGATAAAACTACGTAGGAAGCTGTTGAAGCATTTGAGCTTGATACTGCATTTAGAACATACGAAGCAGTTTGAGCGTAAGATGCACTAACAGCATAAGATGAAGATATAGCATAACTACTACTTAAAGCCTGTATCGCATAAGAAGCGGTTGTTGGTACATTTAAGGCATAACTTGCCGTCAACGCATAAGATGAAGTACCAAATAAAGATCCTGTAAATCCTTGGTTTGTAGTAACGGAACCGGAGAATATTGCCGGTCCTATATTTGTGAAGGTTGATGAGCCGGAAACCAAGAAGGACCCAGATATTACTAAGGATGAAGTAGTGGCGTAGGTTGATCCGCTTACTAAGGTAAAGATACTGAATCCCTGGTCTCCTTTTTGTCCTTGAGGACCTAAAGCAGTAACTTCAACAATAGAAGTAATAGGATTTGTAACGACGACTTGGTTTTGGTCGTTATCTATTACTAACAGAGTATTATTTTGCGGGGTTACCTGTATATTAAATGTTGACATTTCTAATAAATATGAGATTAATATAAAGCGTTCCATACAGAACCATCCCAGAAGAAAGGTTTAGCAGGAATGCTTGATGATATAGCAAATGAACCTGTAGGTATATTTACTGTTGGTAGTGGTGATTGGGGCTGTAATGTAAAGATAGCACCTGATCCCGTTACATTTAAACTTCCAGAAATTGTTGTAGTAGATCCACTAACTGATATTCTTTGAGTACCTAGTCCATCAGCTATTATAATTCTATTATTATGAAATCCATCAGGTAATACAACATTTGCTCCTATTATAGTGTTGTTTGAACCTGAAATAAATGATCCAGATACGTTATTAGCCCCTATTATTGTGTTATTTGAACCAGATCTAAAACCTTGCATTACTCTATAACCAAAGGCAGTATTATTTGATCCTGTAATATTTTGTAAAGATTGGAATCCAACAGCTATATTATTTGAGGCTACAGTAGCAGAACTTGATACCATAGAATCAGTTCCAATTGCTAAATTACCGGCTGCTGTAGTTATTGTAGCTAAAGCATTAGCACCTATTGCTAAATTATCATCCCCTGTTGTAATATTTCTTAATGCACTTGCTCCTATAGCAATACTATCAGCAGCACCTGAACCTGATACCATGGCTTGAAATCCAATAGCAATATTATTATTTACCGTGGTTAAGAATTTTAATGCTTCAAATCCAATAGCAATGTTGTTATCACCTGATGTAACGTTTGCTCCAGCATCTGTTCCTATAAAAATAGAAGCAGCAGCTCCCGTTGCTAATTTACCTGCTCTTAATCCTACTGCTATATTATTATTTTGAGTAGTATTTGAAAATAAAGCTTCAGTTCCTATAGCAATATTATTATCACCAGATGTGGTTCCAAATGACGCTGAGTTGCCAATTGCTATATTATTAGTTAATGAGGTTGTACCTAAAGTTAATACATCAAAACCAATACCAATATTATTATTTGAACCGTTTGTGGTGATAGTAGGTAGTACATTATTACCTAAAGCAATGTTTTTAAAAGTAGTTGTAGCGGATATTAAGGAACCTGATCCTATTGCTATAAGATTTTGTCCATTTGTTCCAGTACCAGAAATTGTAGCTAATGAATTTGAATCTCCTACTACTAAATTAGTTGTTCTACTACCTGATCCTTCACTTATATAAACTCCATTAATATCCCCTGTAGTGTTTAATGAACCTGTTACTTGTAATGAACCTGTAATTGAAAAAGAACCAGTAAATGGGTTTGTAACTATATTAGCAGGTAAGTTTGCAACTGTTTGAGCAAAAGAAGCAGAAGTTGCAGAAAAAGCATTTGTTGCAAATGAACTATTTGAAGCTGATCTAGCAAAAGATGCTGTCCCTAATAAACTACCAGTGAATGATGGACTTGTTACTGGGAATAGAAATTCAGATTTACCACTAGAACTAATATAAAAAAACTGATTATATGACGGTCCAACAGGAGAGTTGACTTCAAAGAGATTACCACTATTATTATTTGTAATTTGTAATATTGTAAGTGATTCTGAAGTTACTGTTAATATATCATTTGAACCAGATGAAAGTATTTCAAGAGAACCAGTTAAAATAACACTTCCACTAAGAGGAAAAATAATACCAGAATTTAAGGCAATTGAGGCTGTTAAAGCATAACTTGAACTTAATGATTGATTAGAGTAAGAAGAAGTTCCTAATAAGCTTCCTGTAAATGAACCAGTAAATGATCCAGTATTATAAGATGCTGTAAAGTTATTAAAAGAAGATGTGGTCACTAGTGAACCAGTATCTATTGTAGTCCCTCCTCCATTTAATGCGAAACTAGCTGTTAAAGCATAACTTGAAGATAAGGATTGATTAGAATAAGATGAAGATCCGAATAAAGATCCTGTAAATCCTTGGGTTGCTATTACAGACCCTGTAGTTACTAAAGAACCGGTTATTATAGCGGAACCAGTAAAAGGAAAGGTACTGGCTCCTGATCCTGAAGGGCCGGGAGGGCCGGGAGGGCCGGGGGATGTTATGATAATTACATCAGGCATTTATTAACAAGTTCCTCTAGTAACTTCTTTACTTAATTGTACACCACCTTCAATTAACCTAGTTACAAAGCCACCAGAATTTTCAATTTCTAAATCATACACTGCTTGATCAAAAGTTAATAGTGAAGATGAAACCGCAGAGATAAAAATCCCTATCGATCCCGAAGCTGGAGGGGTTGTTCCATTGGAGCCTGAAAAGTTTATTCCTGTTCCGTCAGGGCGTAGACTACTAGATAGACAAAGTAAAACAACTGTTGAAGGAACAGTCTGTCTGATTTGTAATCTTCCAGAATATCCTGATAGGTTAATTGGATTACCACTAGGATCTTTATATTGAAGCTCTAGTTGAAATGTAGCTCCTTGTTCTATTAAAAAATTATATCTTCCTGCAGGCATAGTATTTTATTATAAATATTAGACATTAAAACCTCGTAATGTATTAAAATTATTAAATAAATTTGAAACTTCAGTATCACTTAATGCTCTATTATACATCTGTAGATTGTAAACAGTTCCTTGAAAAAATCTATCAGTATTGTCTCCATCACAACCTATAGCTACATAATTATCACCAAAAGTATTAGGGTCAAAAAACTGATTATTGTATATAATTGTATTTCCAAAACTGCTTATTTCATAAACTAAATTACCGTTTATATATGTTTTAAATTTATTATTTCCTAGTGAAAATGTATAGTTATACACCTGGTTAAGGTTAAAAGATGATGAAAAATTATTTCCTTGTAAAGGAGCAACAGTACCATTACTTACAAATGTCCCTATTGTCTGGTTGGGACTTTGTTGGATTCCAAAACCCGCATATCTTGATCTAAGTATTATATTTAGTGGTTCATCATTAAAATCAGTTCCAGTAACTTTAAACCACATATTCACAGTTATATTTTCAGGTTGTAGTTCTGCTACTCTACCTATTGCTGAATATTGGTTTTGGGATGTTGCGTAACCCTTGTATTGTATTCCTCCTCCATATTGTGGATCAAATGGAGGTATTACTTCTCCACTTTGTCCCCTAAAAGAACTTGTATTTTTTGTTGGACTTAAATCATACCACTTAGAACTACTTATAGGATATGAAGTTCGATCAGCTCCATCTACATAAAAAATTAATCCTGTACTTATTGGTGGTGGATAAAGTATTGTTTGTGTTTTTATAACAGTATTAGTATTTATAATTACTGACATGTTTTTATTAATAAATACAAAGACAATTAAAAAACATTAGTCTCTATAGGTAGAAAATACTTCTAAAACAGGGTCTACTACAGCATGTCTATGATTTTTTTCTAAATGTAATACTTTTACTCCTTTAACCTCTAATTCTAGTTTTAAAAAGAAATCAAATCCTGATTCTTTTTTATTTCTAAGATCACATTGAGACATATCACCACAAAAAACCATTTTAGAATTCATACCTAATCGACCAATCATCAATTCTGTTTGTTTCATAGTAGCATTTTGTGCCTCATCAATCATTACATAACAATTAGAAAATGTGTTACCTCTTAAAAATCCAAAAGGTGCTACTATAACTGATCCTTCAGTAACTAATTTTTCAGTTTTTGGTTTACCTATTAAATCATACATTATATTATAAATAGGAGATGTTAGGTAAGATAATTTATCATCTACTCCTCCTGGTAGAAATCCTATATCCTCACCTGCTGTAACATAAGGACGAGCTATGATTAATTTTTCTACTTCTTTATTAAATAATTGATCTAAACCTATTTGAACAGCTAACATTGTTTTACCAGAACCTGCTTTACCTTTAATAGCAATCACATGATTCTTTAAAACTTCAGCTTTAGCTATTTTTTGTTCCTCATTAAGTTGAATACCAAAAGTTATTGGAGTTTTTGGTTTTCTTTTTTCTTTGTATACCTCATCGGTATGTGGTAAAGATGTCATATGTTTTTATTTGTTTATTATCTTCACTAATTTATCTAAACCGGCATTGACATGCATAGCATCATCAAGGCAAAGTTCAAAATCATATCTATCATCTAAAGGTAATACTAAATCAACTTGAGAACCCCAGCGAATTTGAGAAAAACGTTCATTTTGTGCAAAAATATCATTTTGATCATTAGTAAAATGAGAAATAACATTTACATCCTCATCAGCAATCTGAATTAAATAGTAAGTATAATCTAATGAAGGTGAGTAGATTTGGTTCCACATACGTTCATTATATTTTAAATATTCCATGTTAGCAGGATTAATCTTTTTTCTTAAAATATCCTTTTCTACTGCTAACATTGGTTTGTTAGTTGATTGAATCGCGTCTAGTGCCTTATATTTAAGCATACCTCCATAAGGTATACGATTGATATGAACATCATAAAACGACATAAATATACCAATAACTAATGACGGTTTATTATATTCATCATCACCAACAACATCTTGAAGAGTATAATTCATACCCTTAATTTCAACTATAGGTTCAGAAGGATCCTTAATAAACTTTTGATATAATATAGTTCCATCAGCCGGACTATAAAAATGTTCATAATCAATATAGTTAGGACGAATTGGATCTCTAAAGAAAAAAGTATTAGATAATTCTCCAACAGGCATTTTTTGAAGTTGTTTCACTTCACCGTTCAACCATTCTTCTAACGTTTGTGCCATTATAGTAATGTTTTTAAATGATCTACTCTGTTAAGATGCATAACCATGCAAGACAACATAGCTCCTGATTTCATATACTCAGATAAATTGAAAATAACTGGTTCCATACCTGCATTAGAACATATTTTTTCTAATGTTTCAATTTTATGTTTTTCACCTTCATAATATTCATGAGATTTTTTCATTTCTGAAATGTTAGAAGCACATAAAATCATATTACCGTATTTAACTGAATTTGTTAATCCACCTAAAGCATCCTCTACATCAATATCAATAATTTCAGTATGTTTTTCTAACATTTTGATTTCATCCTCATCATATAATTCAGTACAGATTAATGTTTGATCTTGATTTAAAGCAAAAATAGAACAATCTAAATGATATAAATATTCATCAACCATAGCGACTTTTAAAATATTCATATCAAAATTTTCTTCCATCCATTCATATGCTTTAATATTAGAACGAATACCATAACCACCCACATAAACATTATCATAAAGATATTTAATATCAGCTTCACCTTCCCATTTATAAGGAGAAATATGAGTTTTATAACCCATTTGGTTAAAGAATTTCTCACCAACTAATTCTTCACCTTTACGAGGATCTGAAGTGAAGTTAGATAGCAAAATATGGTTTTCGTTTTTAATATGAGGTAATTGTAATCCTAAATTAGCCACATAAACTTGATCTTGTAAGTTACCTTCTGATGGTAATAAATGAACTAAAGACCCACCAGCCATGAACTGATATAAGTCCATAAATTGTTTATAAGCTTTAGGTTTATTAACTTTTAATTCATCATCTGTTAATTCCTGCATCCAAATATTATTTGGATCTGCTGTAGATAATGAGAATGGAAAATTCATTACATAACTTTGAATTGGTAACTGACTTGGTGTTTCTTTCATAAAATGTATTTTAATAACTTTATTTATTATACATATTATATAGTTCTATACTAGTAAAAAAAAGCCCCGATTTCTCGGGGCTCTTTTAATATTCTATTGTTTTAGATTAGATGGTATTTAAACCATTACAATAAATTTTACCATAGAATTCAGGACGTAACATTTTCTTAGCATAACGAGTCAATAGACCTTTACGTGGAGTGAAGGTATCAGGATCATATACTAATGGAGTCATAATCATAGGAATATATGGAGCAAATACTGCACCTGATTCTAAGAATTGACTACCTTTGTAACCTAATAAGATTATGTTTTCAGTCATGTAAGGATTTTTGTAAACCTTGTAACGACCATTAACTGAACCAACTTTTTGTACACCAAAAGCATACTCCATTTGTTCAGCTTCACCATTATTTGTAGAAGCAAATCCTGGGATAGATTCTAAAATAGTAGCAATTGTTGGAGATGTTACTAAGAAATTGGCACCACCACGTAAAGTTAATTGGTGAATTCTGTTACTTAATTTTTGGATTTTAGTTCCTAATGTTTGGAACCATTGTCCTTGAGTATTGTAGTAACCAGAAGCTAAAGTTGTAGGAGTAGAAGTAACAGAAGTAATAACTGTGTTATTAATAGCTGACCAATATTCAGTACCAGCAGCTGCATCTTCAATTAACATGTCTAAGATTTCTAAATCAATTTCCATTGAAATATACTCACTCATAATGTTAGTTAATTCAGCTTCAGCATCGATGTTTTGGTAAGCAGCTAAATCTTGAGCAAATTCAGGAGTCCATACTGCTTTCAATTTCTTGGTTTTAGCAGTAATAGCTTGAGATTGCATTCTAACATTGATTTCAGGAATAACAATGTTATTTGGAGTTACAGTACTACTTAATGAGTTAGGAACAGCGTAAGAAGAAGAATCTTCAAAATCACCTCTGTTTTGATCAGTAGTTGATTTATTGTAGAATACAGCTACTGTACCTACTGCACTACTACTAATAAATTGTGTAGTAGAACCAGTAAAGAAGAAATTCATAGTACCTGCTTGGTTACCTGAGTAAGCAAAAGTTGTGAATTGAGGTAAGATATTATTTGCACCAAAACCACTACCACTTACAGTAAATCCACGTACAGAATCCATATCAAATCCTGTTAATACAGATGCTGTAGTTACAGTTACTTTATAAATTCTGTTAGCAGCAACAGATGCTGAAAAATCAGAATCAAAGTTTAATTCTGCCCAAGAAGCTGTTAATACAGAACCAGTACCTGCACCTAAAGTTGGAGCAGTTCCACCATTACTTGAACCAGATACAAAAATAGAAGCTGAGAATTGGTTGGTAGAGTAGGTATATTTGTTAGCAGGATTATATAAACCACCTGAAACACCAGTTGTAGCAAATGGGAATTGACCAGAAGTGTTTCTGTTACCATATAAAGAATCACCAGCAGTAAATGGATTCTTAGTATTACCATATTGGAAATCTAAGAAGAACACTAGACCTGAAGGCATATTCATTGGTTGAACTGAAACAAATTCTTTAGCTACAATAGTTCCGAATACTTTACGAACTAAAGGTAAAGCGATACCAGCCCAGTTTTCACCTTGGGTACCACTAGTAAATGAAGAGTTAGAAGAGATCTGATTAGCCTCTGTTACTAACTGTTTTGCTTGGTTTTCTAACAAGATTGACATGTTGTTTTTATCAATCTCGCCCAAGTTCTCTAATAAGCCAGTTTTAGCCCATTTTCCGGCTAATCTAGCTGCGTCGCTTTGCAAGTTCTTCCAAGATCCTGCTGCGCTCTCTAATAAGTTTTGTACTTGTGACATTGTTTTTTTTTTTTGTTTTGTTTTTTTGTTAAATTATTTAATACCGGCTAATTTCTGCCATCTTGCAACCTGATCATTAGCTTCCATAATTGGTCTCTTTTCAGCTACCCCAGCTGGTTTAGAAGCACCACCTTTAATTAATGATTCATTCATAGGTTTTTTAGCAGTTTTTGCTACACCTGATGATAATGTTTCATAAACTAATTTAGCTTCTTTAACACTAGCTGCTTTATCAAAAGCTTCTAACACTTTTACTTTTTGTGATTCTGTTAAATTTTTAGATTTGAAAATTTTGTTAGTGTAAAGCAATTTAGCGTTAAATAAATTAACCTCTTGAAGTTCAGTTTTGATAGTAGAAACAGTTGATAAAGCTTCTTTTAATTCTTTTTCAGCTTTTTCTTTAGCTTTTTTAGCTTCTTCTACTTCTTTTTTCATTTTCTTCATTTCAGCCATCATTTCAGCGCCCATTACTTCTTTACCTTCTTCACCTTCTTCATCTTCTGTACCTTCATGACCCCCTTCTAGTTCCCCAGCAGCTACCATGTCAGCGATCACACCTTCAATGAAATTTTTAAGATCATCTTCAGACATGTTTTCAAGATCAATTTCTTCATCTTCTGAATCTTCGATGCCATCAGCATCTTCATCTTCATAATCTTCTTCACCTTCAGCTTCATCTAAAGCTTTTAATTGAAGTTCAATTTCACCATCTTCTTTACCACTGAATCCTTCAGTTCCATCAGAAGAAAATTTACCAAATCCATCTTCTTCTAATTCATCTAATTCTCTTAGAAGTTCTTCTAAGTCTACTTCGTCAATTTCTTTTGAAGTACCATCATCACCTAATTTACCTGCTTTTTTAGGATTAGCAGTCATCTTAGTTTTTGTTGTCATTTTTGTTGGTCCTTCTTCACCTGTGAAAGAATTGTCTGTGTAATCATCAACTACTTTAACTTTTCCGTAATCACCAGTTTCTTTTTCTGAACTAGTAAAAGAATTTTCTTCTAGTTCATCTTCTTCTAATTCGGCTTCTTTTAAATCTACTTCTTCTTCCATTTCGTCAATTTCAGCTATTTTAGCAGCTAATTTTTCACGTAGCATGGGAGAGAAAGCTTCTTCAAGAGCGGCCTTTGCATTGGCGATGGCTGTTTCTTTAACAGCTTTAGCATCGGCAATGGCTTCTTTTAATAAGTCTCTGTTTGCCATTTGTTTGTTTTTTGTCCTCAAATAATTTTTGTTGGAAGTACGCTTATTATAGATTGCTCGAAGCGTAATAGATATTTAAAATCTAAATGTTATATGAAAATAACATATTTGTCGGGTATACGTATATCAAAATATTTCAAAATGCAAAAAGAAACCCTCCTTTTTTAAGGGAGGGTCAGTCAAAGGATTCTATCCTAAGAGGGGTTAAAATATTGGACAGCTACCTTGTGCACAAAGTATTTCTGTAATGATTGAATTTACTTTAGAGTAATTAGTTGTAGATTTATCTAAACCTTCTCTAACTAATTGTATGTATGATCCTGGATTAGATGGTGTTGATACAAAGTCCCAGCATAATAATTCAAAGTCATCTTGTACTTCTAATGTACCTTCATTCATTTCTTTTAATGAGCCCATACCACGAGAAGATACACCTACAGTTACATTATTATCAATAAGAGCTTTTAATATATTACCTGATACAGTAGGTAAAATTTCTATTTTACCCATTACTTTATCACCATTCCACCAACATTCTCTAATAATATGAGATACGTTTTTTAAAGATATAATAGAGGATTCAGGATGATCTAATTCACCTGTTGCTCTATTTTCTTTAACCATTTGTTGGTATTTATCAATTTCTCTTTCCCATAATTCTTTAGGATAATATCTACCATTACCATTCTTTACTTCAGCTGTAGCTAAAATACCTTCAACTAAAGGATTACCAGAAGGTGCTCTTAGTCCTTCATGTAATTGCTTACGTGATATTTGAAATGGTAATGTTTCTATTAAAACTTGTTTCATTATTGAAAGTTGTTTAAATTGTAGTTATAATTTTCATCTATAACTTCTTCTTTTTTAGCTCCACCTGTTGCTTTTTCATAAAGTTTTTCAGTTTTAGCTTTATATTTTTCAAGTTCCTTAATTTCTTTATTAAGAGTTTTTACCATTTTAGGATCAATCATTTCTGCTAAATCTTCTGATTCAGCTAATGCTAATTTTGATTTACGAGTTTCAATAGCTTCATCAATAGCATTTAATTTAGATTCTAAAGCAGCAACAGCACTTGATTTTTCTACTTCTTTAATATGATCAGATACTGAAGGACGTTTTGATTCATTTAAACCTTCTTTAACAGTTTTAGGCAAATCACCATATCCACTTGCTTTATATTTTCCAGTAACAGCTTTAGGATATTCTAATTGTTTAAATCCAACACCTTTTTCACCCATGAATGAATTTTTAACATAATAGTTAATATCTTTAGCCATATTTTTAGCAACAATAGCTTTTAATTCATCAACTGTTTTACCTTCATTTTTAGGATCTTTCATTTCAGCATAATAACCATTTAAAAAAGTTTGACCATAAAGATTATCAATATTTTTTTCATCTTTATAATTAAATTGATTATCTAATGTTTTTTGAACATCTTTATCAATTTTTTCAAACTCATTTTGGTCACCATATTCTTTAGTGTTTTTAACACCTACTGCTTCTTCAATTTTTTCATTAAAAACTTTAAACCAATTCTTTTTTTCAACTATTTTAGTTTCTTCATTTAAGATACTTTTAGTTTTTAAAATATGAATAGCTGTATTAAAATCAGTTAAAGAAGTAACATAATCAGGAAACTGATATCTTGCTGATTTTAAGAAAAATTGTTTATCTCCTTTACCTTCTTTAATTAGGTTGTATTGTTGTTGTAGTGTTTTTTCCATTTTATTCTGGTTGTTTAAAAAGTTGTATAATGTCTTGTAAATATTCTTGGGCTAGATCTGTACCATAAATAACAGCAAAGCTTGGATCTTGACTATATTTTCTAATAGTTTCTTTTTTAGCTTGTTGTAGCATAGGTATTAATTGGTTTAATTGTCTTTCTAAAGTATCAAATGATTCAACTCTTTTTGAAATCCAATCAACCATAGCGGGGTTTGTAATATTTTGGTCTTTGATTAATTGATTAACATCAAAATCAGCTTCCCATAATTGTTTTACTTCAATACCTTTAGCAGCTTTATTTAAAGCTTTTTTATTAACTAAAGTATATTTAAAATTTTTTACATAAGTGTTATTAGTAACTCCTTCTGGACCTGCTTTTGGGCCAGGACCAGGAGTGATGCCTTTGTCTTCTTTTATTTTTTTTACTTTTTTTCTAAAAGCATATTTAGTAGCATAATTTTCACCTTCTGTTCCTGATGTAAATCCTGCTTGTCCTGCTCCACCACCTACAGTTGATATTTCATCTAATTTATCTTTGATAGCAGCATATTGATCTGGATAATATTTTCGTAAATGGGTTCTAAAACGATTAAATATTGTTTTTAAATCATCATATATTTTAACAACTATAGCATCATCTTTTCCACCAGGTGATGCAACTAAATCAGATAATGCATTTGTTGATGAATATAATTTTTCTAATACATCTGTAAAACTAGCTAATTTAATAATTCTATGTCCTACAGAACCAGTTTCAGGATTAACAGATGATGTTTTAAAATAAGTTTTTAAATTAGCAGAAAAAAAATCATTTTTCATATCTACAGGTCCATAAGTTTTCTCAATACGTTGAATTAACGCTGGATCTACTTCTGTAGGTTTAAGGATTTCACCTGCTTCTTTTATTTTATATTTAAAATTACTCATGGATTTTAGTTAATTCCTCTAATAATTCATAATATTGTAAAAGGTTAACCAAATCATCATTACCTATTTTAGATACTTTATCTAAAGGAGTGATAATATTTTTTATTTCTTGTAATTTAATTTTTGTTGCTTTACTAGTTACTTTAATTGTTAACTCAGTTAATTGTGATCTAATTTCCCCAATCTTAGTATTATAAAACTCTCTTAATTTTGGAGTTGAATCAACTGAATTAATGAATTCTTTTAATATTGTTTTTTGATTATCATTTAAATCAGTGTATTTACCATTAAATTTTTCTAACATAACTCGGTATGTTAAAATTCTAAGGTCTTTATCATATGATTGAAACTCAGCCATTAAATCATCTTCTACTTTTTGTTTTTCAACAGGTTTAGAAGATAAATGTTCTAATAAAGACATTTTATTAGAGATGATTTGGTCAGGTGTTGATAAAAATTCACTGTTATATATCTCTACTAATGTATATAATGAAGCATAAGCTTTATAATTAGGTAGTTTAGTTTTAAAAAACTCTTCTAAATTATAATACTTTTGAATCTCATTAATTAGATTATATTTTTGTCTTTTTAAAGCTCCTCTATTTAAATCTTTTGAAGATTCAATTAAAGCATTAATTACAGTCTCAGCTTTACCTTCAGTTATATATTTGTATTTAGATAAAGATTCATAAAGTTTATATTCTCTACCTAATTCTGTTTTTACAAAGTATTTTTTTAGAATACCTGTTGCTTTTGAATCTTTCCCAGACAATGTATCAGCAGTGATTTGTCTTACAAGAAGTTCAAATAAAAGTCCTGTATTCTTATATTTAGAATGTTTAATGTTCATTCTTAGTTTTGTTATAAATATATAAAGATTTTTATTCTTTTAAGTTGGATTCATCTAATAATGAACTTTTGTTATTAGCTTTGTTAAATACTATTTTTTTATCTAAAGATTCTAATAAGGTTCTATTTCTTGCTTTAATTTCTAAAGCTAATGGAGAAACATCTTTTTTAGGTCTACCATATCCTTCTTGGTCATCTACTTTAGCATCTTGTCTACCTAATCTATCACGACCAAATGCATTATCTTGTGTATTAATATTAGATACTTTTTCTTTAGGTCTACCTAAAGGTGCTTTTTCATCATATCCATCAGGTAACTGTGTAGCTTCATATCTTCCTTTACCATATAATGAAGCTAAATCATGTGGTGTACCATATGATTGACCTGTTTCTAAAGGATCATTACCTTCTTCACCTATTTGATTAAATCTAAAGGCACGTTTTTGGTCTTGAGCTACTAAATCTCTCATTTCCTCATATTGATCTTGACTGAAATGGAATATGTTTTCATAAACCCAATCTGAAGATATTAATTTAGATTCTAACATTTGAGATGCTAATTCCATTTTTTCTTTCATTAAAGCAATACGTTCCTGATCATAAATGATAGAAGGTGTTGTTAATGATAATTCAAAGTTAGCTAAATTATCTGCTGTATAACCTTGTGTGTATAAATGTACTAAAGCAATTTTATATAATTCAGATAAAATAATACGTTGAATACGATCAATTGTACGAGCAAATCTAATGTCTTCTGCTGCTAATGTTGCTTTACCTGAAATGTTTTCATCATAACCCATGAATGCTTTAGGTACTTTTAAGGCAGCGAATAATTTATCACGTAAATAAGTTACATCATCAATACCTGTATAATTTAAACCAGGTGCTGTTTCAATTTTAGTTGATGTATCATTACCTCTAATTGGAATATAAAAATCTTCTAATAAATTCTGTTGGTTATACTTTAAGTTATATTCACCTGTTTGTCTATCTTGTAATGGAGTACGCTTCATTGTGGAAATAGTTTTCTGCATAAAATTATCTACTTCATTTGGTGGAATAGAACCTACATTAATATAAAATATACGACGATCCGGTGAGCGAGAAATCCTATGAATTAACATAGCATCTTCCATTAAAGCATATTGTTTATAAATTCTACGAGCTGGTTCTAGATAACTTCTACCATAAGGTAAATAATTAACATCTGTCATTAAACGAAAGTGAGCCATTTCATAATTATCAAAATAAACAAATTGAGCATCTTTAGCAGCTGTTAATTGTGGTGTTGGATAATAACCAGAGCCACCACCATAAACACCTTCTGGAGAGTATTTGAATCTTACAGCATTTGGTCTTTCTTTGTCATAATTTTCTTGTCTTTCAATATGATAAGCAGTAAATGGAATTACATTATAAACACCATATTTTTCAGCAATTTCTAATTTTAAGAAAAAATCACCATACTTACACATTTGACGAATCCAAGACCATAAATTAAATTCAATATTTAATACATCATAAAATAAATTATAAAGTACTTGTTGAATATCTTCATCATTAGATCTAATTTGAATTACCTCACCCATTTCATTTCTTAGGGTAGCTTCTTCTGATATAATATCAAGAGCAGAGGCAATAATAGCATCATTATCCATAATATCATAGTCTGAGTATATAAACGTTCTTAGATATTGGTAGTTAATGTTAACTTGCTGACCATATAATGATGAAGCCGCTGGTGAATAGATTCTATTGAATCTATCCATTAATGAATTTGTAGCTACATCACCTGATCTCTGTATGCTGTCTACATCTAAAACTTTTAATTCTCCTCCTCCTTGGTTTCTGATAATAACATCAGTAGAGAATAATCGTTGTAAACGTGTAAATAAACTAGTATCTGCCATAAAAATATATTATAAATATTATAAAAGCCATTTAATATCTTCTGATCCATTGCCTGTTTCAATAGCGTAAGGATTAGGAATATTATTTGGATTGTAAACTCCTGTAAATGTTGAAGTACCTTTAGAAAAATTACTTAATGTCGCTCTAGTTAAGTCATGAGACTGTTGTTGGAATTTTAATGATGTATCTCTCAAATACATAGCCACACCAAACGGCATAACTAAATCATCATTATAACCAGATTGTGCTTCTGGTCTACCATTTTTCCAAACAAATACTTTCATTTCTTCTAACAACCTTTTAGATCTAATAGTTACTGATTTGTCTCCAACATATTCTCTAAATTTATTTACAACTAAAGGTCGTGTTCTTAAAGACATAGTAAAACCAGGTGTAACATTATCACTACTTTCATACTTATTAAAATACGAATCAGATGTTAGATTATCACTCTTAGGTGAATAATAGAGATTTTTATATCCTCTTTCTAATACAGAATCAATAGCTGCCCAACCAATAGAAGCATTTTCTACTACTAATAAAGCCATATTGTATTCAGTAGCAATAGCTACTAAAAAATATCCAAATTCTTTAGGTGATAATTGTCCCTTATATTCTGCAACTTGTGTATTAGTAGCAATATCCATTACATGAAAAGTAGAAAAATCTTTACCATCACCTCTAGCTACATCTGCTATTACCATATAGTCTCTTGTATAGTCTGCAGGTTCCCATATCCATAAATTTTGGTCAGCTCCTCTTCTTTCTACTGGTTCTTGAATAGTTGTTTCTTTAATAAAATCAACCCACTCACTATAGAATACTACATCACCTGAAGTATTAAAATCACAATCACACTCTTGTGATGCTAGTCTAGGATCACCTAATAAATCATCTTGTCTTTTTCTCCAAACTTCATCTCGTTCAGGATGAACATACCAAGGTAATTTAATAGGTAAAAAATCATTATCATTAGATTCAGCTGCGACCCAGGTTTTATGGAACCAGTTACCAGTACCATAAGGAGTAGATAATACAATTGCACCACCACCTGTTGCTAAGGTTTGTTGAGCTGAAGCCCAAATCTCACCAATCTGTTCAATAAAAGCTGCCTCATCGACTATCAACAAAGATACAGCTTCTGATCGACCTGCGTCACTACTTGCTGAGGTTGCTTTAATTTGTGATCCATTACTTAATCGTAATGTTAATTTATTATGTTCTTCAAAGGATATTTTTAACCAAGATGGTAAATTATCAAACATGAATTTAACTTTCGTTACCATGTTCTTAGCTGTTTCTTGCTTAGTTGCAATACACAACACATTTTTATCTTTATGGAATAACATTAACCATAAAGAATAACCAGCAGCTAATGTTGAAATACCTAACTGTCTAGATTTTAATACAATTGAATATGGATTATCTCTAAATAATCTTAATGTTTTTTCCTGGAATGGGTATAAATTAAACATTACCCTGCCGCGTTGAGGATGTTGAATGTGGCAGTATTTTTTCATGAAGTGGGCAGGATCATTCAAACATTTGATGTATTCCTGCCTAATTACTTCTTTTAAATTTGGTTCACTCATAAAATATTGGATAGGACTACTAGAATAATACCTAGAAACCCAAAAGTATAACCTACATTTCTTTGTTGTATAGCTTTATTATAAGCTTCTGCATACAATTTCACTTCTTTATCTTTATTTTTAACTAATTGTTCACAAACAGCTTCACTTTTTTCACATTCAATAATTTTTGCTTCTCTATTAGTAATAACTAAATCTTGTTTATGTACAATACTATCTAATATGAAAATAGAATCACGAGTGATTCCTATTTGATTTTTTAGATAATCTCTTTCTGTTTTAACTATTAAAGCCTTTTTTAAAGACTTACATGGTACACAACAGGTTGAATCATTCGAAAGCGTCTGCGAATGAGCTTGTGACATCATTGTTAGACATACTATCAATGTGGCGAAGTTCTTCATTGTATTTTTTCTTATAATCATTAGCCTTTTTATTTAATGTAGTTAATTGTTTTTTATCTTCAATTACTTGAGATTTTAAATTATTAGATATTGAGTCTAATTTAGCTCTTTCAAGTTTAGTATTAGCCATAACTAACATCAATGAATCATTTTGAGCATGTAATCTATCTAATTCTGCTTGAAATTTTTTATTAGATGGTAAAGCAAACATAACAACTAAAGTTGCTATTAAAGCTCCTAGTCCAAAACTAATTATTTTTTTCATATTAATCAATTAAATCACCAGTATCAATTTTAACATCTCTTTCTTTAAACGCTTTAACTAATTTTGGATTTTTAATAAATTGTTTCAAAGCAACCATTTTATCATTACGTTTTTCTCCTTTTTCCATCGCTTTAATTTTTTTAACTATATTTTTTAATTTAGTTTTAAAATCTTCAAATTGGTCATCAGAAATTGTTTTTTTAGCATGAGCACCTTTTATTTTTTCTTTTTCAAGTTCAGCTTTAGTAGGTTCTCTATCTTCATCTTCATTTTCTTTTAAATTCTTTTTAAGATAATCTAAATCAATATCAATTTCTAAACTAACATTTCCTTCTTTAGCTTTTTCATTATGGGGTTTAATAACAAGTTTACCAACATTGTCTTTTACCTTCATTACTTTCCAATCTTCACCATCTTTAAATTTAAGAATATCACCTACTTTATATTTTTCAATTGATTCTTCTTCTAAAGTAACACTACCGCCTGCTTTTAAAGTGTTAAGAGCAGTTGTTTTGTCTTTAGCAGCTGCAAATTTAGTATCTTTTTGAAGAGCATCCATAGCTCCAGCACCTACATAAGTACCTTCCTCTACATATTCCTCTGAAAGGATTTCATATATGTTATCTTTAATTTGTTTTTTTAATTCAGATAATTTCATACTCATAAATATTAACCAAAAATTGTTTCACGCATTTTAGCAATACGTTCTTCAGTAGTACCTGAAAGTTCAACTAATTTTTTGATTTTATGATTGCTTCTATATAATAATAATTTAATTATTTCATCAATATGTTTTCTATATTTTAAATCTGTTTCACGAACTCCATTGTCTTCCATTTCAACACCTTCAGGAGAAACATAAAATATATAATCATATTCTTCTACTAATTTATAAGCAGCATCACAAAATGCTTCTGCTTCAGAATATTCAATTGATTTAGCTGCTTTAGTAAACGCCATAACATCAATTACAGTTCTATCTGTAATAATATTTTCACTCATTAATTCAGCACAACGTTCAGCTAAAAATACAAATTGACCTTTTAATGTAGAATCCGTATTTAATGGAATACCTAAATCACGTAAATACTTAGAACGCTCAGTAGCAAAATTATATCCTTCAAATTCAGGTAAAGACATTAAAGCATTAACAAGAGTTGTTTTTCCAACTGATTGAGTTCCACATAAACCTATCTTCATATTAGTTTCTATTTTGGCCTGCCTGACCCATTGCTGTTTTATACCATGGAAGACCTTCACGATTACGTCTTGCTTCTTTCCATCCATCTTCAGTATATTTAATCCCATGAATATGATATTCACGTTTACGATTATCACCTTCAGGAATTAATGCTGGTCCTTCCCAATTATGTAATTTGCCTTCCCAAACATAAGCAACAGTACCATCAACTTTAGTTAATTTTTTACTTGATTGAAATTTATTTTTTTCATCCATACTGTTAATATAACATATTTTTTATGAAAAGCCAAACATTATCTCCAATTAATAATATCTCCTTGAACATTGTCCCAAGGGCATTCTTTACTTATTAATTTTTCTACAGCTAAAATACCTTGAGCACCTGAAACTGTAATACCACGAGCTGATAAAGCATCTCCTACAAAATGAACATCTGGGTAATCAATTAAAGCTAAATCACTATGATAAACTAATGGTTCAGGAGACAAATATTTTACTTCAGGAATATAAATACCCCAATCATTTCTTAATGTTGGAAACACTGTTTTCATATCTGTAATAAAATCAACAATATAATCCCAATATTCACCCATAATATTACTAACTTCTTTTAATGTATTAATTTGATGAACACCCATTTCATTACCTTCTGATGTTGTGGATGGTTTACGAGTTGGAGAATAATATAATCCTTTTTTACTGTATTGTAATTTAGAAACTATATTTCTTGACCATTCAAATGGATTTTTAATACCATTAATTTCCATCAAGATACCAAAATTAGTCATATCATTCCTATATTTAGAATCTTTTTTAGCATGACCATTATAAGTGATATCACCATATGTTTCTTCTACAGCAACATAAGCGGCATTATTATTAGTACAAAATGAACGTAATGATACTCCTTTATCTTCAAACTTTCTATACAATTTAAAGTCATAACTAATATCAATTAAGTCCTGGAAATGTTTTTGTGGTGCTTCAAATCGAACTCCAATTTGTACAGATTTATGTTCAGTTTCTAATTGATATTCATCTTGAATTTCTTGAACAAAATCAATACCTGATTTACCTACTGCGAATATTAACTGATCATATTCTAAAGCACGTTCACCTTCTTTACCATTAAATGTTAAATTAACTAAATTAGACTCAAAATCAACCCTAAATACACGCTCATTCCAAATAAAATTAACATCTTTAGATACTAAATAATCATACCAATTTTTACCAATTTCATGTAGATAATCTGTACCAACATGCCAAACAGGAAATAATCGTAATCCAAAATAAGGTTTAATAAATTCAGGTTCTTCAACTGGATTTGAACATTGTACTTCTTCAGGTTTAGGATGAAAACGTTTAAAGTTATTGATAACTTCATCCATCAATTTCATAGCTTTTTCCTCACCAACATATTTTGAAAGTTGCCCTCCAATTGCTGTATGGTAAGTTAATTTACCATCTGACCAACCCCCAGCACCTAAAAAACCTGTCATTACTTCTTCAGGTTTTCGATTATAAGGATCATTACCCATATCAACAATAGTGATGTCTTGTCCAGGATAACCATTGTCTACTAATTTAGTAGCAGCATTTACACCTGCTACACCTGCTCCTACAATTACAATTTTCTTTGCCATATTTAACGTTTTAATATAATGTACTTTATTTAATTTTCCAAATTAAAAGTAGCCCACTTTTTAAGGTGGGCCACAGCTCCATATTTTTATTTCTTTAGGCGACTGGCTATGAATCAGTCTATAAATTAAGAAGCAAAAGCTTTAGCTACTAAAGGAACATCCGCTATTATTTCTGCGGCACTTTTACCTCCTTTAGCACCATCTAATATAGCAGTAGCAGCTTCTGAAATTCCTGGTAAATTTTGCAAAGATTCAAAAATACCAAATCCAGCAAAAACAACCATTCCGGCAGCATATACTATATTGGCTATTTTTTCTCTAATTTTCTTATCTCTTAAATCACTATCTTTAGGTGTGAATTTAGATATTACCCACAACAAAGCTCTAACAGGTGAAGTATATAATTCATGGAGACCATGTCCTGCTTTTTTTAAATTTTCTCCAAACTTAGTACCAAATTCTTTATCACGAGTTTTTATAAGTTCTTCTTGTTGTTTTTTTTCTTTAGTTGCAGCTTCTTCATTTTTTTCTTTTTTAAAGTTTTTTAAACGTTCTTCTGATTGCTTGTAAAGTTTTTTCCATTCTCCATAACGTTCAGCTTTTTCTTTATCTAAACCGTAGTTTCTTTTTAATAAATTAGACAAAGAACCTCCAGCTTCTAAAATCATAGGTAAAGCTAAAGCTATAGTTAAAGCTAAAGCTTCATTTACTTCTGTTTTTTCATCTTCTTTACCTGCTAAAGCATCTTCTACTTTATCTTCTACTTTATTAATAGGTTGTTTTACTATTTTAGCAGCTAAAGCTAAAATTTTAGGATCTTTAATAAGACTTTCTGTATCATCTTCTAATAAAATTTCTTTTAGTTTTGTTTTATATTGACCTTCAGTAATAATATTTGCACGCTTCTGAAGTAATAATGTTTCTTCTGTTAAAATATATTTCATTATTTTGTTATTTTTGTTATAAATATGTTAAAAATTATACTATTTCATTTATATTGTAATAAAATGAATCTCCATCTTCAGTTATCCATTTGTCAGCAACAGACTCTACTGAAGGTAAGTATTTGTCTACTTTTATATCTTTTACATTTAATGGAAAATTAGTTGTGACCCAATTTGAATCTCTCCAATATATTCTATTATTAGGCATACATAAAAGATAACCATCATCAGCTACCAATACATGTCCTGCTTTATAGTCAGTTGGTTCATCTGAGTATGGATTGTCATACCAATCTACAGTAAAAAGATAAGTTGCCCAAATTTTAGTTTTATCTCTTAAAGCAATTTGGCATCTTTTTTCTAATAAAAATGAATATTTTTTTACAACAACATTTTCACTAAAACAATCCCATAGTTGTTTATAATAAAAAGGAATATCTTTTGTAGGAGGTTTAATAAATAATTCTGAGATAGGAACTCTGGATCTTACCATTCCAAAATCAGTCATTATATGGAATGTTAAAATTTTACCTGTGATAGATTGAATACCAAAGGTATAAGCATTATCATAAATGTTATCATCTTTAGGATTATGAGTATAATGAGAACGCCTTATCAAACATTTAAAATAAGGAATATTTTCATTTAACATATTATTTTTCTCTTATTAATAACTCTCCTAACACCTCTAGACGTCCAACTTCACGTTGGAATTCAATTGGTGTCATACTTAATGATATCTTCTTTAATGTTTGTTCAAATTCTTTTTTAGCTGCTTCTTTATCAAATTTACCTTCAGTAGCTTTTTTATAATAAGGAGCTTTAACTTTAAAATGATGCCAAGTTAAAAGTGATAAACCACCTTTTTCTTCAGCATTTGAAGCAATTTTTGCAGCACCTTCACCACGTTTTTTAGCAAACTCTTCAAAAGTTTCTTTATTTGCCTCTAATAGTAATTTTATAAATTTTATCATTTTGTTTTACCCCAAGTTTTACCTTTACCTTTAGCCTTACATTTAGCAGGAGTAGGTCTACAAGATGGGTATTTAGAACGTTTTTCACCTTCTTTTCTACCACAAGCTTTGTAACCTCCTTTACCATCAGGTGCATTACAATCTACCCAACCACCTTCTTTACCTTTAGGGCCTGAACGTTGGAACCATTTATGAAGACTTTCATCTTCATTTAGTTCTTCTTCTTTAATATCCTTCCAAATCTTTCCAGCACGACATCTAACTACAGCGCCTGATTTATAGGCTGAAGGTTTATCAAATTTGCGGTCAGCAATACGAAGACATCTGTCTCGTTTTTTCTTTTCTTCTTCAACAATTAAATTTAATATATCTGTTAATTTGATCATTTATATAATTTCAACATTATTAAAACCTTTTTTATTTAACCATTCAACATAATTTTTAATAGTACCAGCGTATCCTTCTCCTCCTGCTTTTTCAAATTCATAGTCATATTGGCTTGGAGAATATTGTAAACTTGTCATAAAACGTTTTTTAGGAATTATTACTTTGATAACGTAATTTGAAAAATTTTTAATACCGTCTGTTAATACTTTTTCCTCCATTTCATCCTTTTTAATTTTAGGATCTTGATAAGGTTGAATTTTATAAATGTTAGATAATTTATCTCCATCTATAACAAAACATATTTCTGGTTTATTTCTTAGTTTTGGTTTTGTAGATAAAAAATCTTTATTTCGAGTGAATGAAATACCAGGTTGGGATGAAAATGTATCTGTTAAATATCCTTTTAAAAAATTATTATTAACTATCTTGTAAGAACTCATTGTATCAGTCCAATGATATAATGTTCCTACTTGTTTTCCTTCAGTTAATATATCTAATAATTTGATCATATTACCAAGCTTTACAAGACCAATAACGTGCTTTCCAACGTGGTCCAGGATTTTTACAATTATGTCTAGCTCTAAAGGCAGCACGTTTTTTAGGATTTTTATCCTTAATTACCATTCGCTTACCTTTTGCTGATGTACCACCAAATCCAAAGTTAACTTTTACAACTTTACCTTTAGCGTTTTTAACAAATACTTTAAATTTCTTAACATCACCCTGCATTGGTTTACCTAATTGAACTTTACGTCCTTGGTATTCAGCTTCATTAATTAATTCTTCATCAGGCATAGGCATATCTAAAGGTACCATTTGTCCTTCAAACATTCCATATTCACCTAAATCTGTTTCAGTAATTCTTTCTAAATCAATACCTGTTAAATCAATAATTTCACGAAGATATAAATATCTTGCTTCAGCCCATAAATTAATATACCCTGATGAACCGTATGTTATAGTTGTCTTATATAACGGTTTTTTATTGTCTATATGATATTGCATATTTTCAGTCATCAAAATACGCGACTGTATGCTTTCATTTAATATAGGCGCTTTAGTAGGTTTTGTTGCTGTGCAACAATCCTTATTTGCTAATGCTTCCTTAATTAATTTTTTTAAATCCATGATTATAAATATTAAACAATAGATATTTGGTCACCTCCAGATGTTCTAAATCTGTGTTGATATGATTTTGTATCTTTAATTTCATCTCCTTGAATAGTATTAATTACTGTTTTTAATAAAAATCCACCAGCTTTAGAATTATCATTAATTTCAGGATCTTCAGCTAAATCAGTAGTTGAACCAGCAGGAAATACAACAGGATCGCTTGCTTCTGAACCATCATCTGTTCCTTTTAATTTAAAAAAAGTTGGATTCACTCCTGAAAGAGATAATCCATAACTTACTAATGCTAGAATATTTTTTCTTGGATCTTTTATATCACTATTATCAAATAAAAAATTAATTAATTTATAAGATCCATATTTAGCTCTTAATGTAGTTTCATTTTCAGGAAGGTTATCCCATCCATCTCCAGTAAGTTTAATTTTTTTTCCTTTAAGTGTATTTAAAAGTTTTTGCTGTTGTTCTTTAGTTTTTTGAGTTAAAGTATTTACATCCCAACCAATTTCTTCTTTAGATAAATTATATTCTTGATCTCTTAATTTGCCATCAACATTAGTAAAATTACTAAAATATGATTTTGCTCTACCTGGTTGGGATGATGATTCTTTTAAAGAAACTGAGACTAAACTATGATTTTTAGCTCCCCATTCATTAATAAATAAATTATTTAAATCAGCTAAATTATTAGGTATTCCTTCAATCTCATTAAGTTGAATATATATGTCTCCTGGGTTCCATTTATCAGCTGGTATTTTACATAATTGTTGACCTTTAGTTCTTACTTCATTAAAAACACCATCTCGAATTATTTTTTCTCCTGGGTAGGTAGATTTGATTTTTAAAGCAATAGAGTAAGGATTGTTTAAATTTTTGTATTTATTATTAGGAAAATTTTCAATATCTGAATTAGTTATTGCTTTAATAAGTAAATTAATAGAATTTATTGATTTAGCATCCATACCATTAGTCATAGAAGAATTCATAATAGATTTTTCTAAAATATCTACATTAGATTCTAAAGTTTCTTTATTAAAAGATTTTAAATCTTCTCCAGCATTTAACATATTATACATTAAAATTACTAATCCTTCTTTTTGATCAGTATCTGTATCAAAAGGACTTTTACCTAAACCTTTTAATAAAATTTTATAATTATTATTTCCTATATTAACTATAAAGAAAGGACCAGCATCTGTTTTATCAAAATTGTTTTCACCAACCTTATATTCTTTTGGTAAATTTTGAGTTATTTTTTTAGCAATATCTGTTCTTTCTTTTCTATCTCTATCTCCTATTCCTTTAGCATAAAAACCATATTCTTTTCCTCCACTTTTTTTTACAGTAGTTACATTTTCTAATCCTGGGATTGATTGGATATCTTGTTTTAGTTTTAAAATATCTTCAGGTAAATCAGGTGAATCTTCTTCTGTAACTTCATTTAAATCTATAGGTAAACCAATTTCTTTTAATATTGATTCTAACAACAAAACATCCTGCTCATTATTCATGTCAGGATATCCTTTAGGAAATTTATAACTGTATTTTTTAAAAAATAAATCTAGTACGTCCATAATTAAGCTGCTGGTTCTTCTGCTGCTGGTTCTTCAACTGCTGGTTCTTCTGCTGCTGGTTCTTCAGCACTGACTTCAGTACTGGTTTCAGAATCAGCTTCAGCTTTTTGACCATAAGATAAAATTCTTGCTAATGTTTGAACGGCTTGTTGTTCTTCACCTAAAGATGCAAGATAATATTTTTTACCTTCAACAGTAGCAACCCAACTTCTTGGTGTGTAATGTAAGAAAAATGATTCTCCATTAGCTAATATTATTCTAAATGTAGTAGGTTTAGGTGCAACCCACTGAATATCTTCAATAAATAATTCGTATTGTTCTGTGAACAAATCAACTATGACTCTTTTTAAATTAGGAAATTTACCTAATACAGGGAATGTTTCTCCTATATCTAAATCAACACTAGATGAAGCATCTAAGTTAACAGGCGTATCTTTTGAATACACCTGTTTAGCTAGATTTTTTATTTTTTCCTTTAATTCGTCTTTAGTCATATTACATTGATCTCTTAGAGATATTCAATTTATCTAAATCTTTAATATAAGCATCAGTTTTAACTAAAATACTTCCAATATTTGTATCTTTAGATAATCCATCAGGACTAGCTAATTTAAATAATGTTAAATCTGTTACACTAGGGTTAAAATTAGGGTCTTGCTTATCAAAGTTTGAATTATAATATTGGGTTTGATGTGCTCTGTATTTTTCTCCTGTTTGGTCTTCAAATTCATGATATTGAACATGAACAAACATTGGAGCAAATCTTCCCATTCTATCTTTAATATCACTATTATCATGAGCTCGTAATGATGATTTAGCATTACCTATACTTGCTACTCCTGTAGGAAAGAATTTTTTAAAAATACTAATATCATCAGGGGCATCCGTGTTTAATATTAAATTCATACCTGAGAAATTATCATCAGTATATTCTTTTAATTGTCTTGCTATTTTTTCAGATAAATAAGGTTTAGCAATTTTTTCAGCAGCATCAATATTACCTTTGTTTAAAGCTGTTCTAGCTTTTTGTAAATTGTCTTTATCTGAATCATATGAAGCATCTTTGGTTTTTAATCCTTTAATTGCTTTCATAATTTTACCTGCTAATTCTTCATCTTTACCAATTTCACCTTCCATCATTGGAGTTTCATCTGTTGCAACACCTAAAGCAGCATCAACAGATGGTTCTTTTAATTCAAAATCAAGATAATGTTTTGCTTTAACCATTTTAGAAGCAGCGTCAGTAATCATTGCTTGCCACCAAGCAGGAAAATCTACTTCATTTGGACCTTCAAACTGATCTACCATTTGATAAAGCTCCATAGCATATTTTCCAATACGATATAAATCACCTTTGATCATATGTGGCTCATCATCTTCATGACCTAAGTCCATATCTTCTTTAACACCTTTTTCTTTTTTAATAATAGATTTTTGTAAGGCATCAGGTAATTTCTTTTGATTACCTTTTAAAGCAGAATCATTATCAAATTCTTTAGAAAATTCTGTTTTACCTTCACCCATTGGGAATTTTGAAGGCATTTTAATGTAAGCACCAGGAATTTCATTTCCATCTTCATCAAAGTATCCTTTAACAAATCCTAATTGATTACCCATTTTAACTGAACCTATCATTGCTTCTCCACCTTTTACTAATTCAACACGAATTGGATCAGGGAATATTACAGTGTTATCTTTAAATTCAGTTCTAGTAGGATCAATCATAAATGCTTTAGCTACTAGTTTTTGTTCAGGAGTGACAAATCCACTAAATGGATCTTCACCTTTATTAAATACTTTATTTTCTTCTACTTCATCTTTAGCTTCTTTCATTCTAAAATCAGGTCCACCTGGAGTGTAGGGAGCATATTTGTTATATAAATTTTTAGCTTCATCGCTCATACCCATAGTTTCTAAACTTTTAATAAGTTTACGAATTTCAGATTGTTGAGCTGAACCATTTGAGTAGGCTCTGTTATCATCTGACATCATATAATACCAATCATGAGCCTTTAATTTTTGTTCAAGATCATTAAATAATGCTGATGATTCATTATTGTCTTCTTTAACTAAAGAAGTTCTAACTAGTTCTTTTAATTTTTCTTTGTTCATTGATTCTGCTTGTTTTTTAGCTATGTTGGTAGCTCGTCCATACATAACTGCTTCCGCGTCCTTACCATAACGTTTTACTAGAGCCTTCTTTTGTTTTTTAAGATCTTTTATAACGTCTTCACGTTTTTCTAATTCAGTTTTGGTAAGTTCACGTTCGTTAAGCATAGTTATTATTTTTTATCTTCTTCAATAGAAGCTTTACGATATTCAGTAACCAATTTCTTGATTTCACCTAATGCCTTACGGGCACGACCATGAGCTGCTTTTGTAGTTTTAGCATGTTCTGCTTTAAAATCTTCAAATAATAACTCCATTTTTTCTAATAATTCTTGTGTGTTCATATACTTTTATTTTAAAATTTTCTTTAACATTGGGAACATTGATTCATTCATATTCTCTTTTTTAGCTTCTAATAAACCATTATCTATCATTTTTCTTCTAAATTCAGGAACACCAACTGCCCAATCTAAAATAGCAGTGATAACTCCTGGATTGTCGCTAAAAAATTCATCCATGGTCTCATATCCTAAAGTATCAATTAATTCTTCAACTTCATTATTAGCTCCAAAATATCCTTCTTCCATTTTTTCACCTTCTGCTACCGCACCTTTTGGTTTTTCAACTACATGAGCACGTGTAAAGAAAGTAATTGTATTACCAATTTGATCCATTAATTTTTTATCACCTAATTGTTGAGCAGCAGCTTGTGCTTGTGTTAAAGCATCTTGTACTGATTTAACATTAGGATCAACTTCATCTGTAGTAATATCTACTGTAGTATCTACTTCTTCTTCAGCTCCAGCATCAGCTGCGGCTTCAGCATCTACTTCTTCATCACCTTCAGCTTCATTTACTTTATTTTCACCTAAATTTATTGATTGTGAAATATAATTCATTACTTCTTTTGATGCTCTATCATAATCTTCATTTGGAAACAAATCAATAAGTTCATCTATTAATTCATTATCAAACCAATCCACTTTAATTAAATAATCAAGAGAATCAGCAGCTTTAGCATCAGCTATTGCTTTATCAATGAATTTTTTTACTTTAGGAGTTAATGGAACTTCATCTTCCTCAGCTTCATTTAACATATCTTCAATTTCTTTTAAGAAATCATATTCTGATGTTTCATTATCTACATCAATGTTTATTTCAGCTATTACCATTTCTTTGATTTTAGCTTTTAGTTCTGATACTTTCATTTTTTTCTTTTCTATTTTTTCACCTGCTTCTTCACCTTTTTCATATTCATAAGCAGCTTCACCTTCATTTAAATCCATCATATCTTTAATATCAGAAATGTAGTCTTCAACTTCTTCAGCTGAATACATGTCTGTAAACCTATCATAAGAGTTCTCATCCATTTCATCAATTTCAGCTGTTATTTTAGAAGCTATTTCTTTACCGTATTTTTGTTCTAGATACTCAGGAGCATAGAATTGTCCTTGGAAACCTTCTTCTAATTCTTCTTCATCAGAATAATCATAATCTTCTTCTCTATCCATATCACCAAATCCTCCATAATCTTCATCTTCATCTTCTTCTTCATAACTAGCATCATACCAAGATTGATTAGGATCATGTTCTGCTTCTTTAGTAAAGTCATGAGTTTTATAATTAAAATTACTAGGTCCAACTACTAATGCTGGAAATAATGTTTCACCTTCTTTAGATTTATCAAAAGCTAAGTCAATACCTTTACTTCTATTACCTGAACCGCCATTCATTTGGTCTAGTAATTCATAATAATCTTTACCACCAAATACACCATATCCTTCATATTCTCTTTCAAACCAATATTTACCTTTATTATCAAACATGTACACAGGAATTTTGTTTTCATCTTGTGAACCGATTTGTTGTCCAGTATCTTGGGTCATCCAAGAAAATTGTCCTTCGTTTAATGAACCAAAAAATGTTGATTTATTTTTTGCTATATGTTCTTTTAAATTAAATTTTGTCATAATATATGTTAATAAATATGTTATTTTTTAGGAACACAATTAGGAACTTGTTTACCATTTTTTTCCTTCATTCCTTTTTGTTCATATCCTTTCCAACATGGTGTGGATTTAGCTTCTCTAATTTTAGAAATTACTTTTTTAACTAAAGCTTCTTCTAAATTGTTACCTTGTCCATCAGAATATACACGTTGAAATTCTTTAAAAGTTGTTACTGGTTCTTTAAATAATGTAATAGTTTTATTATCTGTATCAATACGAACTTCACCTTGTTGTTTGTAGTCTAAATCTAGTACTAATGTACTAAGGTTTTTACCAATGGCAGTTCCACCAGCAATACGAGCACCGACTGCTTCAGCCCATTTTGCTACTTTATTTACTAAAGGTAAAATAAATTTTCTTTCAGCAAAATCTCTAATGTTTGAAGGAATGTTAGCTTCAGTTAATTCTTCTTCTTCTAATTCACCTTTTCTTTTACCAAAAGTGCTATGAACTAATTTATCTAATTTTTTATGAAATTCAGTTTCTTCATCTTTAGAAGCTTCCCTAATAGTAGGTTCAACATAATCTAAGGCAAGTAATGCTTCTTTTTTAGTATTAACTGTTTTGCCTGATTTTTTCTCAGCCATCGCTATTAAATCCATCAATGCTTTTTTATATTCTGATCCTGCTTTTTTAGTATTCATAATCTTTAAAAGTTTATCTACTTCAGGATTTGATTTAGCTTCATTCATTGGACTTTCAAAAGAGGTATTATTGAAAAAATCAAAAATCCATTCAGCCATTTCTATTGTAAACTTTGATTCACCAATCATATCAATTAATTGGTTAACTTTAGCTACTGCTTTGGGATAGTTTTTTAATTTAGCATTAATAAAATCTTTACCTGAAAGCATTCCTGACATAAATTTGGCTTCATCCATTGATGATTTTACAAAACCTCTCAAATTAAATAAGTCAACAATATCATCAAATTCATCATACCATTTATCTGATTTATTAATTGGTTTATAGATTACTTTAAATGGTCTAACTTTATCAGTTTTTGACATTTCGTATTTAACACCTAAAGCATCTAATTGCTTTTTAGCCATATCAACCGCTGTTTCTTTTTTAGCTTCATCTAATGAAGGGGAAGATATTTTAGTAAAATCATCTGATACAGCAAATACTTGTACTTTACCATTTTTTAAATCCTTTACCTCAATATCTTCAATATTGTATTTTGCTTCTAATTTTTTAACAATCGCATTACCCATTGCTAATGCTTTAACAGCACCTTCTTCTCTGTCTTGACCCGACATAGTTTTAGATCCACCAACATATAAAACACCTGAACCTTCTGGATAAGAAATATCAACAAATAAAAAGTTAGGATTTGATTTATCTTTACGGATTAATGGTTTAAAATATTCTTTATTACCTTCACTTAACATAGAAATAGCTTTATCAATTTTGTTTAATTCACGTCCATATCTGTCAGCAATTGGACCACCTTCTGGTTCGGCTTCTTGTTCCATATCAATCATTAATTGAGCACGTTGTTTTTTAAGGGCTCTAATTTTATCAGCATTTTTAATAGCCTGCCACTCAGGATTGATTGTTTTTGTAGGTTTTGGTAGTTCTGGTTTGGGTTGTGTTCTTTGAAAAGCTGCTGCTCTTGCCTTCATTAAGATAGGATCATTAACATCAATTTCTTTTAAAGCTTTGGAAAAGAATTCTTGTATTTTTTTAATATCTTTCATTTTTTAGTTTTTAAATAGTCTGTTAAAAGTGAGCCAATTGCCCCTACTTTCTGTCTTATAAATATCCATTCTTCCTTAGATAATTTATGTTCTTTTTCATTAAATGCAATTCCCATAACACCAATAAAATGATCATTTAAATCATCTATTGCTAACATGTAAAAAGATTTTGTATTATATTCTTTAGAAAATGAATGTAAATCATAAGTTTCATCTTTTTCATAACTTGTTATACCTAATTCACCATCTTTATATAATTTAGATAATGATTTAGGAAACAATGAAACTGGTATTTGTTGAAATATATGTTGTATAGCTGATGTGTTTGGAGATAATTTTTCATAAAATATTGAAAATTTCTGAATAGATTTACCTGTAGGATAAAAATGTCCTCCATTATGAAATTGTCCAATCCAAATTCTATCACAACCTATTTCATCCATCATTACATCTAATTGATGGTCAACTAATTCATTCAAGTCAATAGCTTCCTTTACTGAGGATATTTTAGGTTGTCTAGATAGTTTATTCTTAACCCATTCTATTACTACAGGACCAAGTACTGCTGTAATAAGGGCTACAATTATGGTTGTGATAGCGGTTTCCATTATTTTTTAAGTGATTTTAGATACTCTAATGCTTCTTCTTTTTGTCTTAATAATTGTTCTTTTCCAGAACCATCCCATTTTTCAATATCACCTGCCTCAGTCACAAATTGGTCTTTAGTATTAATCATTTCATTGAACCATATTTCAAAATCTTTAGTAATACCATCAACATAATCATTTACTACTTGTTGTTGCATTTCTTCAAATTTGCCTTCTTTACGAAGTTGAAATTCATAATCTACTTGACAATTATAACAATGACCATTAATGATAAACCATTGTTTATCAAGATGAGGTTTCATTGATTTAGAACAGCTAGGACAGAATAAAGGCAATACAATACCTTGTTTAGCTGAATCTAATTTAGTAATATTTTGTTTAATACCATTTTTAATAGTCCATTGACGACCATCTTCTTCCCATACATCACCTTCATTATGGAACTCTTTTGCTTTAGTATAACCAGTCCCCATCGTGGTGCGTTCACCGTATTTACCTTTTACAAGGTTACGGAGACGTTCAACATCACGTTGTTTGAACTCTTTTTTTAAAACCGAATTATTTTTCATTTATTTATCAAATTTTTTAATAATTTCTTTTAATTCTGATTTTTTTAATTTACCTGTTCTTTTTAGTTTCTCCATTAAATCAGTTACTCTATGAGGAGTTATATCACTATTAAAATCACCAGGTGCTCTACCTGGAATCATATCTTGTGGGTTAATAGGTTCTTTAGGAGCTAATTCTAAAGGAGTCGGATCATAATCAGCATAATCAATTTCTACTCCAAATTTATTAGCGTACATATCAAATTCTTCACTTGACATAAAATCAGAAACTTCATCATCACTACTAAATGCTCCTGATTCTTCTAAATCACCAATAAATTTAGCAAACACAGATCCTGGTTTATAATCCATTGGGAAAGATTTGCCTTTATATTTAAAGAATACATTTGCTATTCTTCTATCTAACTGTTCTTTTAAAGCTACTTTTTTATCTTTACTATAGCTTTTTAATTTACCTTTACCTTTCATTTGGTTAGATATTTTACCAGAAACTGCTGCTTCACCTTCACCACCAATTTCAACTTTCATTTCTCCTTTTTCTTTCATAGGAATAAATTTAATAGTTGAAAATTTATCATTGGCAGTGTCAGTTGCTTTAATAACATCAATGTTTTTTTCAACAATTGCTTTAGTATCTGGATCTTGAAACTTACGTTTTTCAGTACTAAATTCTGTTTTATAATCATTGGTTTCTTTAAACCAATTCTTGATGTTACTCATGATTGTTTTCAAATCTTCTTCTGAGTTTGCTACTATTCTTTTAAAGGCCATATGCTTGTAGTTGTTTAATTGTGTCTTGTGTGTTTGTGTGTAAAATTCCTATACCACCTTTTGATTTCCATTGTGAAATATTATCAGGGCGGTCATCAATAAGTATTTTATTTGTTCCAGAATAATTTTGTTTTTTTTCAGCTGATGCTAAAATTAATTTAGTTCCTGGAATATTATTTTTAACCCATAATCTTTTTCCTAAACGTGATGAAGGATCTCTTGAAGGTGCTGAAAGTAATGTGGGTTGTTTATCTTTAATAAAATCCCATAATTCTTTTCCATCACTCATCCATTCCATACCTACCCAAAAACCTACTCCTTCTTTAGTAATTATATCCCAAAATTTACTAACACCATATTTGTTAGTGTATTGGGTTGGAGATAATTTTTCAGGATTAATACTTTTAAAACGAGTATCAAAATTAGTTAATACTCCATCCATGTCACAAAAAATTTTATATTTTTGCTCCTCAGATTGAGTTTCATCTTCTCTAAGTTGTTTATATAGATCTGTCAATTTATACATTTTTAATACTATCCTCCCAATTACGTAACATCATATTTCCTTTTTCATATGCTTCTTTTTCAATCTCAGGCAAATCACCATCCTCATTTGTATTTTGAGTTGTTATATTATTTAATTTACCATTTAAATTTTGTTCATGATGGATCATTTCATGAGCAAATGAGCGCAATATATCTTTTGGGTGCCTATTCATAGTGAATAAAGTGATAGACTTTTCAACAGGATTGTAATAAGCTGTTTTACCCAAAAGATTAGATGTATTTTCTTCATCATCTTTTATAACCTTTATTTTAGGCAATGGTTTGATATTCATTCCATTGTCAATCATATATTTAGATAAAGATAACATTCCTTCTTGGAGATTCCAAGTCTTATCAAAAACTTCTTTAACAAAATCTTTTGCTAATTCATTTAAACCAAACAAATCATTTTCTTTTACAGGGGCAAATCCTGAACCATATGGTAAAGCTGTACCTGATTGTGGGTCAGATGCTTCTTTCATTTTACGTAAACGTTCTGTTTTCTTTTTAGACATTTCTTTACGTTTTTCTATATAATCTAAAGCACGTTTTAGTCTTGATTTTACTTCAGAATCTTTTGCTTTACTATAAGCAGCTCTTACTCGTTGATGAATTACATTAATAATTTGAGATTGACGAGCATGTGATTTAGCTTTAAAAGATGTTTTATTTAAAGTATCAACTATATCTTCTTTAGTTTTAAATTTAATTTTAACAGTGTCTTTAGGATCTTCATCTGTGTATAATCTACGACTAGATCCTTCTGGCTTCTTACCTGTTCCTTTTTTAGGATCAGGTTTCTTTTTTCTACCCTCATCTAAATCTTCTATTTTGTCAACAGCTAAAATATAATTTTTTATATTATCTATACCACCATTTTTATTTTTAAAGAATATTCTTTCTTCTTGTTCATCATAATCACCGGTAGCATTAAAGAAATCTCTTCTTACACTTTCAGGTTCATCATCTAACCAATCTAACTCCCAAGAATCCTCAATATCCCATCCAGGAATATAAGCAAAAGGTCTTATTTTATATTTGTTAGACAATTTATCTCCATCTAATGTAATTCTATATTCTGTGCTTACACCAAATTTAGATCCTTTTTTATGAAAATTTTTATTACGAGTAAAGGAAATATAATACAACTCATTACCTAAATAATTCTCTTCAGAGGCATTTATTCTATTAGACTGAAGGATACCTTTTAATCCATCGGCTGATGTATAATGATATACAGGACCAACTTGTTTACCTTCATTTAGAGTAGGATTATTATCATGTCTACACTTATGACAAGTATATAAATCATCTCCACCATCCTCTATTTTCCATTCCCAACCACAATTATCACAAATAACTTCTATGTCTGTTACTAATTCATTAATAGTATCAGGTAAAATAGCAGCTACTAAATCTCTTTTTTGTTCAAACTTTACACCAGGTATTGCTTTAGAAATAAAAGCTTTATATAACTGATCTCTTTGAGTGCCAAACTCTTCTCCTTGTTTTTTAGAAGGTGAATATAAAATTGCTTTAGCTTTTTGTTTTTTAGTATATTTTTTAACTATATCTACTATAGTAGCCATTACTCTATACATTTCACCTTTATTAACTACTATATAAGCAGATGAACCTTCGGCACCTTTGGGTTTAGCAATAAATTCAATAAGTAATGCGTTAATAGATGAATTCGAATCTTTTGGGCGGTAAGATGTTGTGGTAAGATCTACATCATATTGGGTTTTACTATCTGTTACAAAACGAGCAAAAACTACATAACCGGTCATATCTAATTCTTGCCATTTATATGGTTTAAGATTTGCTTCGCCTATTTCATTAATTTGAGTATCAGGAAGAATTACTAGTATATCATTTCCATCTTTTTCAAATTTTGCGCCAGGCATTGCTTTGGAAATAAATGCTTTGTAAAGTTTGTTTCTTTGAGAACCAAAATCTTCCTCATCTGATTTTTTAGCTGGTGAGTATATTATGACTTTAGCATTAAATTTCTTTACATAAAATTTAACTATGTCTGTTATAGTAGACATCACTTTATACATCTCACCTTTATTAATTACTATTTTAACAGAATATCCGTCTGAATCTTTAAGTTTAGCTCCAAATTCAATTTTTAACGCCTTAAGATTATTTAAATCATCATCAACATAACTAGTAGGTATTAAATCTACTTCATATTGAGTTCCGCTATCTGTTGTAAATTTTACTTGATAATAATTACCTTTTTTACTTGTTTCTTCCCATTTGTATTTAGCAGCTGTCGCTTCTCCTACTTCATTCATCATAGATGAAGGGGTAATTAAATGAGTTTGTTTAAATACTTTAAGTAAAACAGCAGCAATACTACCACCAGGTAAAACAGCAATAGCTGTTAAACCTATTAATTTTAGAACATCTTTTAATTGATTACCTATATATTCTTTTTGTTCATCATTTAATTTTATTTTTCCTTGAGCAGCATGGATTAGTAACCCAACTACCTCTTTTGTTTCTTGTCCTTCTTGTTTAACAGCAGATATAAAATCCTTAATTTTGGTTTTCATATTATCTACAATACCTTCTTTAATAATAGGAGAAACCATATTCCATATTTCTTCTTTTTCAGTATTATTAACATCTGGAATCATATGAAAAAATTGTTCTTTATTATTGTCTCTAATAGCTTGACGTGTTTTAGTTCCACTAACACCTCCAGAAGTAGTAATTACTTTTACTTCAAGATTAGAATATTTACTAATTGATTTAGTTCGATTTTCAATATCAGCTAAATCACCTTCATCTCCATCTCTAGCTCCTAATATCCAATAAACCTTAGTATCAGGATTTTCTTTAGCATAACCTAAAACAGATTTAACAGGAGCAACTGATGCCTCTACATCAACTTTAGGTGATAAGTAATTCTTATAAATGTTCCAAATTTTAATTGATTCATCTTGAGTAATACCATCTCTAACACCTCCACCTACAAATATTTTTAATTCATCAATTTCAGGAAATTTTTCTAAAGTTAATTCAACAACATGAAAATGACCTTTGGTAGGAGGTTTAAAACCACCACCATAAATAGCTACTGTTTTTTGTTCACCTAACAGTTCTTTTAATAAAGACTGAGTAAGTAGATTCATTATTTTAATTTCATTATTTTTTCTTTGGCTGCTTTTTTCTTATCCTCAATAGCTTTTTTAGCGTCTCGAAATTCAGTCATAGCATCTTCCATTTCTTTAAGAGTAGTTTCATATTCTTTAATAGCTTCAGTAGCCACTCTACGAGCATCAGATTTTTGTTTATAGATACCTATAATTGTTTTACTATCAAACCCATTAGAAGCAAAATCTAACACACTTGATTCAACTACTAAATCTTCAATTTTATCATTTTTTGATTTTGGTTTTTTAGCTATAAAAAATTTACCAATTTCATCAACAACTGATACTTCAGCTTCTCCAATTTGGTCCATTTCTTTTTCTTCTATTTCATTTAGTAAGTCTAATAATTTTTTCATTTGTTTATAAAGTTTGTGATTTTTGTTTTTGCTTGTTCTATTGTATCAAACTTAGGTTGTGATTTAAGTGTTTGTTTGATATCTGAATATATTTTATCTGCCTCAGCTTTAGATTTTGCTTTTTCTTCAGATGATTTTTCTTTACCTACTTGTCCTAAAGGTTCAATGTAGGTTTTATAAATAAATTCTTCATCAAAATCTTTATTAGCGTCTTCAGGGTCTAGATTTACTAATGTAAAGTTATTACCAAATGTTTGTTTGTATGTGTCTATATTGGTGTTTACATCACGCCAAGAACGAATCACAATACTCGGCAATAATGATCTGTCTCGCTGTTTATTACGTTCTAATGAGGTAATAGGCGATACATAAGTCATTATCATTGCTGTTTCATAACCTAATGATTCTAATTCTTGTTTTTTCTTAAGTAGCATTTTAGATGAACCACCTACACTATCAATTAATAAATTTTTAGCGTTTTTAGTAGCATCTTGAAGTTTAATGTCTGTTGATTTTCTCGCTTGACCCATTAGCTCACCTGATTTTTTTAGTTCATCAGGTGACATGTTAGCTAACTTCATTCCAATACCTGAAGATTTGAGTAATTCTTCATAAGTATCATCTACATTAATAGTAGTAAAATCAGAAGGTACTAATTTTTTAGATATAAATGATTTCCCTGACCCTGCTGGACCTGCCATAAAAATTGCTTTTGGCTTGCCTTGTATTTCTTTTAATAAAGATATCAGTCCAATCATGGAAGTTATTTGTCATAAATATAACAAAAAAGACTTGGATAACCAAACCCTTTCTTTTAAATATTTTATTTTGATTGTAAAGCTTCAACAGGTAATGTTTTTAAAAACTTAGATCCCATTCCAGCTCCACCACTTAAAACTATCCATCCTTCACTAGGTATTTGTTTGACTATATTATCATTCTTATCCATGAAATATTCAATTTTATGAGGTGATGTTAATACACTCTTATATTTTTTTACTATTGGGTGTGATGGATTCCACATATCTGGTGTGATTATGCTTCCTACTTTTAATATTTTAGGTGATTTGTCTTCATTTAAACGAGATTGAGTAGTAATTTTATTTTCTACTAACCATTTACCAGGATTAAAATTATCTACTTTTTTCATGTTTATTAATATATCATAAATATAACAAAAACAAATTAAGATTTCAAATTTCTTTTTACTATGGTCTTGAACTCAGTAAATATAGGAGCATGAGTAGGATTTTCTAAATCAAATAAACGTTTTACTGTTTTAAATATATCAATGTTTTCCTCATATGTTCTAGTAGACAAAACCATTTCCCATCCTTTACCTTGCATCTTGTCTTTATTGGATTTACGTTTAGATGATTTTAACCAAAGAATACCATAGTTATCTACTTTTTTACCATAACATTCTTCATAACATTTACCATAAACAGCAGTCTGTAGTTCATAAGTAGGTTGAATATGATTAGATGTTTTAAAATCAATTAACCAAAGTTTATCTTCAATTTCAACAATTAAATCACAAGTACCTGCTACTTTTAATTCATCTGAAAATAAATGAACTTCGGCCTCAATTAATTTAGGATTATATGTTTCCCAAAAGTCTACAAAACGTAAAAACATTTGCCAAACATCAGGGCTATATTGAGGATTACCATATTGGTTCATAAAATTCATTTCTTTACCTTCAAGGTATTCTTCAATCATTTCATGAACTTTAGTTCCTTCTTCACTTGCTTTTTTAACAATGTGTTCAGCAGAATAACCTACTTTTTTAAGCCAGTCCTCAAAAAATTTACCTTTAGGATAATAACCTAAAACATAAGTAATTGATGGGTAATATTCTCCATTTCGTCTGTAATAACGGGAGTCAGGTAATGTTATTTGTTTAGCATCATCTGATACTTCTAAAATTCTATTGTAAGATTTTTTAATTTTACTCATAAGTAAAGTCTTTTCTCAAGTAAACCTGAGAATGTTAGGGGTAATGAATCTGAAATTGTGTCTATGAAATTCTTAAAACCCATTTCACTTGGGTCCTTATCTTGCATATCTACAAGATAAACTTCTTTGCCTTCATTCATTAGTTGTTCACAGAAAGATAAAGCTTGTTTTTGAGCGTCTTTATCAAGAGCTATATATATTTTATCAACAGAAGATTTAACAATCTTCCTCATTAGTTTTGACTGTATATTTTTGCCTAGTAACGGAATAGCATTACGTTTGATAGCTATTGCGTCAAATGGTCCTTCGCATAATATAAACGGTAAATCCCAATTAATAAACAACTCAAATGGTATAATATCACGAGATACAGATGGGTTTCTATATTTTACTTTAGATTCTTTTTCAAATGATCTTCCTGTAAAATAATTTAATGTTCCGTCTTCATCATATGAAGGAATAATAACCATTTTACCATAATTGCCTGAAGTACAATAGCCAATATTATATTTTAATATATCTTCTTCAGTCACACCTCTTGATTTAATATATGTTAAGGCATGTCTTCCTAAAATATCTGATTGTTGAATATTAACTAATGGTTTAAACTCTTTAGGTAAAGACAATTTTTCAACTTCTTCTTGATTTTTATAAACAATAAATAATTTAACAATGGCTTTTAACTCCATCATTCTTTCAGGTGAAGCTCCTACAGCTTTAAATAACTGTTGAATTTTTTTACCTTTTTTATCACAAGCCCAACAATGCCATTTTTCATAATGAGATGAACCTTCTTCAAAATTAATTTCTAATTTAGGTTTATGATGTTTACAAAAAGGACAATGGTGAGACTGATTACCTCTAGAAGTAGATTTACCTGTACCTAATACAGAATTAACTAAAGCAATCAGTGGTTGATTGAGCATAACCGTAATATACTAAAAAATAATTAAAGTACCAAGTTAAGTAAAGTCTTTAGTGAAGAATTTTCCTAAAATATTATCATTAAAATATTCTAAAGGATGTTCTAACACCCCATATTTAAATAAGTACTTACATTCATAGTAAGTAAGAAGTTTTTTACTAGAAACAAACTGTATAATCTCACGGGTAAAATCCTCTTGTTTACCTCCTTTAATGAGTTCTACAATTTGTTTTGTAGATCCGTAATATGTTTTCCAATCAGATTCTTTTTGAACTACCTCAGTTGTTGGTTTACGTCCTCTTCCAGTATGTTCAGCCAGTTCTTTTTTAGTTAATTTACGCCTAACATTGTGGTATAGCGATTTTTTTCCAATATACGATATTCCACTTAAATTATGAGTAGTAATGTATATAAAACCAAATGTTCCTTGAGGCATATCCTCAATTTTTTCTATAACTTTTTCATTGTATAACCACATATTATCTATCTATATTTATAAGTATTGTTGTGTCTGTTGTAGGTGATGTTGGTAATGGTTGAGCTAATTTTCCTACTGCTAATAAATTTTGATCTTCATCATATAATCCTACTGTTGTTACATAAGGAGAAAAATATGAACCTGTTGAAAAATCATTTAAATATTGTCCTGGAGTAAAGAAAGTACCTACTGAACTTGATATTTGAGTGCTGCCTGAGGAAATGGTTGGGTTTAAAGTAAAATTATATTCATTTTCTCTAACAGTACATTTATATTGGGTTTCATATATTAAGAATGAAGATGAGAATGAACAAGTTACTTTTGATGATGTTATTAAGTTTTCAACAATTGAAATATCAGTCATTCCATAAACTGCTATTCCATAATCTCCAAAATCATAACCATCATTAAAAGGATCACTATCACTAGTAATTACCGCTATTCCTTGTTCATAAAATATATTACCACAAATATTTCTTGAAGCTGATAATATTAAATTTCCTTCTCCATCATCAACTACTGAACCACTTTCTGCTGCCCAAATAAAAGAATTAGGAACAATATAACTTCCAAATAATCCAACAGGAATTGAAATTACTCCAATTGCTGAACTTTGTGATACTGGAAAGTATTTAGTAAAAGTTAATGTGGTAGGTGAAGCATTAATAAATTTACCTATAGAAGAAGTACTACCAACATAAACATCTCCCGCAGTATCTCTTCCAGGGACTAAACTAGCTGTATTTGCTGGTAATCCATAATTTTCAGAACTAGTAACATAATTACCATAATAAAGTTGTTTAACTGAACCATAAATCAATTCTTGATATTGAGTAGTTATTTGTCCTGTTGTTGGAGAAGTTAAAGGATCAAAAAGAGTTGATTGAATATTTTTGCCTAAGTATCTGTCTATTCCAACATTAGAACTTGTCAAAGCCGCTGCTCCTTCAAAGTAAAATCCTTTATTTACTTCAAATGGAGTGACAATTATGTCAGAAGATAGAAATTGTTTGTAAGCACCCATTCATTTTAGAAATCTAACTTAACTCTAACTAATGCTTCTTTTGTAAAATCTTTAACTAAAGGTTTAGATAATTTAGCTACTGCTAATAATTCATTTGTATCATTATATAAACCAACAGTTGTAATAAAAGTTTGTGGATTATTAATAAAAGTACTATAAATTACTTCACCTGTTGAACCTGAAATAAATGATGGATTTTCTGAGTAGTTAAATTCTGAACTTCTAGGTCTAATAAATACATAATCTGAGGTTATTGTTTCTTGAGAATTTAATCTAAATCCACTACTTACAGAAGCACTAATAGCTCTATATAAAGAACTCATAGGTGTTTCATTTATTGAAGCTGAAGTAGCAGAAAATGAACCACTATATAAAAAACTAATTCCTCCACTTATAGCAGGTGCTGCTAATGCTTTTGTATTTAAAATAATAGTTCCTACATCAGGTAATAACCAACCATAAGAACCAGAATTTGCTGAGTATCCATCTGTTGTGGTAGCTGCATTTGAAACTTTAGTTCCTGCTGATCCTGAAATTAATTGATATACTCTTCCTGCTTCATTAAATATAACTGAAGATGCATAATTACTATTATCTGTTAAAGACATAACAGGGTTACCTGATTGACTTAAGGTTAAAGTAAGTGAACCTAAAGCAATAGATTCTTTATATCTTGCTCTTTCCATAGAAAGAACAATAAATTCAGATTGTGTCACACCACCAAAATTAAAGTTAGTGTTTTCATCTCCAATAGCTAAATTTTGCCATTGTCCATAAACTGTAGATGAAGGTGATTTACCATTAACTAATTGGTTAAAGTTTATACTACCACTTCCATCAACATTTCCATAAGCAATAGAAAATTGAACAAATGAACTAGATAGAGCAGATGAGGTATTATAAACATCTAAATAATATTTACCTGAAGTACTTGCTGCTTGAACAGATGATGTAAAAAACGTTGTTAAGGTTGGGGAATTAGTTGACCATACTGTGCCTTGAATAGCATCAGCACTTACTATAAAATCATCCCCTTCTAATCTTTTAAATGACATAGTCTATATATTAAGATATTTTAGTTATAGTTACAGGAATAGTTAAACGAGCACCACTATCTCTACCTTCTACAGTTAATGTAGCATACAAGGCATTGTTTGAACCAAATAAAGTATTTACAGTAGTGGCTCTTAAATTAATAGTAGTACCTACTACTGTTTTAGATACACTAGTACCTAAAGTAGTTGTTTGATTTAATGCTTGAGCTTGTGGAGTGTTAATACCTACACCTTCAAATGTTGAAAATAATCTAACATCAGAAATAGTAGCTGTATATCCACTTGATTCAAATGTATTACCACCTAAATAATTTAATGTTTGAGGAGTAATTGCTAAACTAGCACCTTGTTTAATAGTAATAGCTGAATAACCTAAATCTAAGATAGGTAATTTAGCAGTACCACGAGGTAGAGTAGTAAGCTTATATTTCATCATTTGTGTTTCTTGAGGGAAAGCCTCAAGTAAAGGCATATTAGCAATTGCTTCTCCATAAAAAGCAGATCCTGAAGGATGTGTTGGATTATAAAGAGTATAATCAATTTCATCATCTGCTAAAGAAAATTGAGTGATTCTAAATGAACCATCATTTTTAGCTAGTAATTCACGACCTTTAGTTGTTAAAATTGCATCTACGGTTACTACACTATTATTTAAGTATCCCATGTTTTTTTTTATTGTTTATTATAAATATATTTAAGTTTTATTTTTATGATATTATTCCTGCTTTCTTTGCTAAAGTATAGGGATCATAAGCTGGATTGAAATTTGTTGGTACTAAGAATCCAGGGTCACCATATGAAGGATTATATTTAACTAATACAAAGGATTCATTAGGTATTCTTCTAAAAATACGGAAATTTTGTTGATTTGGATTATATGGAAAAGAACCAGTAATAACTGATGTTATTTGTAATGAGCTTGTAACATCATTATAATCTCCAGCTGTAAGTTTATTTATAGTATATAATTGTTGATTAAATGAATAATCTGAACCTGATATTCCTCCGGTATCAAATCCAAATCTAATAAAATCTCCTATTTGTAAGGGGAAGTAAGTATCTTCATATTCTATACTATCTGTACCACCTGTAACATAACGACCAGTATTTTTATTGTAAATTTGTATTACATCATTATCAAAACCATATCTTATAACTTTACCCAATACAGGAGAAGAACCTGTGATCATAGATGCTAACCACCCTTTAGAATAAGCAGGGATTGAGCCTGTATCAATTAATGTAGTAGAACTACCTGTTTGAAAGTATATATCATCATAAGTAGTGTCTGGTGAACCAGCAGATATTTCATATACTATATCTAGATTACTATTTGATGATGTATTAGCAGATCCTGATTTAAGGAAAATTGTATCATATAAAGCTCCACCTTCTACAATCTCTACTTGTGCTGAGGAACTACCAGCTGAATAAACAGCAGGTAAAATATTTGCTGTTTTTCCTTTAATAAATATATTTTCTATTGTATTTAAATTTACATTATCTGTAGTTAAAGGAATTGCAACACCATCTATTCCTATAAGATAAGTACAATGTATGTTTCCTCCACCTGGATATTGTGGATTAGCTCCTCCAATCCAATCAAAATAAACAAAATAATTTGAATATCTTGAAGCATTTGGTATTTGTGATTCTATGGATGGTGTGGGGAGTGAATATTGATTAATTATAAAAGCATCAGATGGTCTATTATAAATAGGTAAATTAAAATCAGGTGATGTTGTTTTACTACCATCATATCGTGGATTAACACTTCTATATGATGTGTAATTTGAGTCAGGAATAGGAAATTTAAAAGCACTACCAGTTAATAATAATTGTTGGTTTACAGGAATAATTGAATTATTAGAATAATCAACATCCATATAATAAGAATTTAATCTATTATCAACCGCATTATTTAACAAGGGATCACAATCATTATTTAAATCATTAAAATCAAATTTAGAAAGAGTTACATTAGTAATAGGACACCCACCAATATCAGTTGTATTAAAACCTATAGGGTATAAAGCGTTTTTTAATTCTATATTATTTATTGTACCTGAAGCTGCGTCTAAAGCTCCTCTAGTGACAGTATACAATGAAGTTCCAATATTATCAACTATTGTTATTGAGTTTCCTAAATCTAAATTATTATATGAAAAAGATATATAATAAGTTTTATCATAATCAATATTAAAAGGAATTGATAAAGAAGGACCAGGATAAGAAGAAATAACAGATTGAACTGTACCTAAAGAAGCATTAGTATATAAAGTATACAATGTTAAATAACAACTACTTAATTCTCCATTTTCTACAATCAGATTAGATCCACTTAATTCACCATCAAAAAATTCAGATAAATCATCTTGAGTATAAGGGATAGATCCACTATAAGAAGAATAAGAACCAATCCAACTTTGAGTGATTTGAGAATATAAACTAGAGGATAAATTAGGAAAAGAACCACCATCTGATCCTGTAATAGTATACATTGGAATAGACCCTGTATATTCAGATTGGGTAGACTCCATTTGTGGTACAGGATATTTATTTCTTTCTAATAAATTCTGTTTTATAACAGTACCTGATGCTAAAGAAGTTTTAACTGGTATAAAGTCTTGTAATATTTTAAATAATGAATTATCAAAGAATTTAATTAATCTTAAATAATCATTCCAATCATAATTTGAAAAATATTTTTGGAAATAATTTGTTCTTAAAACATCCAAATCAGGATAAGATTGATTTAAAGTATTTATTTGTCTTGGATCACCTATATAGTCTCCTATATTAAAATAACCTAAAGTAGACATTATATCTTCATTTATCTCATTTTGAGGTGAAAATGCTATTTCAACATAATTTACATCATTAGTAAAAGAAGAACTTGCATAATAATTTTGTTGGATAGAAATGAATGGAGATAATGTTTTATTATAAGGTATATTAGGATCAGTACTTCCACTATAAGGTAAAGAAGTATTTATTATTTTTAATTTATTAGAAACAATATTTTGAATACCTACAGCAGGTTGATCATAAAATATAGTTTCAGTATTATTTATAAAACTATAACTTCCACTAAATGAACCAGTTGAAGGAGCACCAGTAAATGATTGTGTTACAGATGATCCAGTTATACCAGGATGAACTGAGGTTGAACCTGTGTATAATTCTCCTCCTAGAGGTAACCTAAAGAATAAACTATTATAAGAAGATTGAGAACCACTTAAAGCATTTCCTTCAATAGATGAAGGATTCATTACATAATCATTAAATGCACTTTCACTTAAAGGTATATTATAATATCTTATTTCTTGATAAGAACCACTAAAAGTATTGTATGTTTTTCCATTTAAAACACTTCCAGTTCCAAAAACTAATGCTCCTGCTGTTCTCCAAAAATTAGTTCCTGTAAAACTAGAAGAAGCTTGAAAACCTATTGTATTCCCATCTACACCATCATATATTTTATTTTTAGCATATAAAGTATAAGTAGTAGCAGAACTAGAATCAGCATTAATTAGTACTGACCACCAATCTCCATCATAAAAAGGTAAATATACACTTGAAGATAATGAACCGGAAATAAATTTTAAAGTAGCATATTGATAATCAGGATCTATAATTGAGCCATTATAAGAACCTGTATTATATCCTGAACCTGTATATTCTAAAAATACACCAAAACAAGTAGCTGAACCACTACTAACAAAAAGTGATTGTGAGTAAGGAATTGATGAAGTAGGTAAACCAGATGTTTTAAACCTGAATTCTATAGCTTTGGGGAAGGTTGTCCCGTATGGAGATGATGAAGCAGTAAAAGGAATGGTTAATCTTCCTAAACCAGAGTTTGTGAAAGTGTAATTAAATTCATTTTGCCATTGATCCCAAGTATTAGGATTTTTATCTTTACCTCCAAATTCATTAATTCTTAAAATAGTATCAGGAATACCAAAAATATTTAATAAAGTTCTTAAACTTTCTACAGTACCTTTTGTTTTAAGTAAATAAGGTAAATTATGATAAATACGTTTATAAACTTCTTTATTTATATTATCAGTAGGAACTAATGAACCCGTAGCAGAAGCAGTGACATATAAATTAATATATTCCCAACCTGTATCAACAGGAAGTGAATCTGATGTATAAGGTATATTATACAAACTTCCTGAATTAGTAAATCCTAAATAAGAAGAATATAAATTATCAGATGAAAAATTATTTTGGTATAATTTAAATCCTAAATCAGTTAAAACTTCAGCTACTAAATCTTTGGATATACCATGATCTAAACGGTTATCAGCATTAGATTTATTAGTAACATCTTTAATATAAATCCAAATACTATCAAACATTTGTCCTAACATTTCAATAAATAATTTATATTGATTATTGTTAGAATCTTCTAAAATATAAGATGGAATAGCATTAATTAAATTGTTATTGTTATTATCATCATATATAGAAGCAGATAAAGATTGAGAAATTAAAAATGATTGACCTAAAACAGAATTTGTTCCTGTATTAATATAAGGAAGATTTGAATTTGTTTTTGGCCAAGAAGTTGAACTTGATTCAAAATATAAGTGATATTCATAACCATCAAAATTAGTTATAATATCATTTATTTTATTTTGATAAAGTATATTACTAGAAGATACATAATAGTTAGTTGAAGTACCTGAAGATAAACTGGCGCTTGTTTGGTAACCTTCTATTAAAGATAATTTATAGTAAAAATTTTCTAATCTAGTTTGAGCAGATGATAAATTAACAAATTGTGAATAATCAGAATAATCAATATTTACTGTTATTCCTTTATTAGCTAAAATACTATTCAATTGATAATAAAAACTACCTGAATTTTGGGATGAGGTTGTTGTTTTTAAATTGGTATAACTAGCATAATTAGTTGTATTATTAATTTTATCCTGAACTGATAGATTTAAATTTGGTCCTTTAATTTTAATATTAAAATCATCAATATTAAAAGTTTCAGAAATTGAAATATTATAAGCTACTGATTCAGCTATTTTTTCTGATACCCAACATTCTGTTTTTACATTAAACTCTAAAGGTAGAGGTTCATATAATTTAATTAAAATTGTAGGATCAGAAGAATTAGAATTATCTAATAAAATGTTATTAGCAATAACTAATTTATTATTACCAAAATTTATATAAAAATCTAAATACCCAATTTCTGAATTTTGTTGTGAAATGAATTCATTTGTTTTTTGAATTAATTCATCATTAGGGATTGAGGTAGTATTTAATCTAAGTTCAGTTCTATCACTTGATATTTCTTGAATATAAAGAGTATTTAAATAAGATGAACCTAATTTATTAGATAATATATTATATAATGTATTGTATTGACCTTCTGTAAATGTATTTAAAATTAAGTCTTTTTCAGGAGTTAATACTAATTGATTGTCTATTAGTCTATAATTATTAAAACCTAAATTATCAATATATAATAATTCATTGTTTAAATCATATATAAAATATTCTAAATAATCTGTACTAGGATCAAATTTAGTATCTATTATATTAGAATTAATTAAGGAAGTATCTTCTACTGAATATTCTTGATATTCAAAAGTGGTAGGATTTATTGGGATAATGTTAATTACTTCTGCCATTTATTAAAAGCTTCCTGATATTATTTGTTGTTGAAATGATAAATTTTCTTGTCTTAATTGAGTTATTTCATCTGTTAAGGCTTGAATTAAATCATCGTTAGTTGTTGAACCAATATATTCTTGGCTTGTTTTTACAAGGTACTCATGAGAGTTTGTATTTCCAAATTTAGGTATTTGAAAGAATATTTGTTGATAGTTTTGAAAAAACTCATCTACAGAAATAGTAGGAATAACAGCTGAAGATGTGACTTGAGGTTGAATTAATTGAGTAAATGAAGTATCAATTACCTTTTGGTATTGATTTTTATTATATTCAATTTTATTTAAACTAATTATTTCCATTATCCATTAACTACTTTAAAAATATAATTTTCATCAAAAACAATTGTACTATTATTAATTGTTGATTGAATTAAAATTTTATAATATCTCTCAGGTTCTAATCCATTCATATATAATGTAAAATAACTTCCACTTGGATCACAGCTTAATTTAGTATAAGTAGTATCAAAATCAATTACATATTCATTTGTATCCAAATCTTTTATCGCGTAATATGAGGCAGTAGGTAAAGTATAATTTTGAGTATAAACAGATGATGTTTGCCATACTTTAGTAGGATACTCAGGACGAGCATTTACTCTAAAAATATTAATACTACTAGAATAAAAAACACCTGGGTTTTGATCTAGAGAGACCATGGCAGGAGTTGTATTTAGAACTGTTAAACTACCTGTTGAATAAGTAAAATCATTCCATTTAAACTCTAATTGAGGAGGATAAATTGTATGAGTATCTCTTGAAAAATATTTTAAAGTAACTTGAACATTTGTATCATTTACAAATTCTTGAGATTGAGTTTGTCTAATAATAAATCCATAATTACTAAAAGATCCACTATACCATCTTGTTACAATAGACGTTACATTAGTATTTAAATCTAAATCAGAGTAAAAATTAAATGATTGAGATGCTTGTGAACCAGTGTACCAAACTCCACCACCTGAAGATGAAGGATTATTAGTTAAGTTATAGGATCCAGTAGTGCCTGAAGTAAAACTAGATGTTGTCCATTTAGCACTGCCAGAATAATCTTTCCATACCCAAGAAGCACCATTATTAATTTCAGGTGAATCTAAATAATGACCTGTACCCATTGCCCAATCTTCAGCCACAGCATTAATAGCAATAGATGAAGTATTACTTAAACCTTCAGCATTAGCAATAAATACTCTTAAATTAGATTGCCAAGTAGATCCTGATATTTTATTATTAATAATATCATTAATATCTGTTGAATTAAATTTAATTAAATATCTAGATGTTTGAGGATATAAACCATTTGATTGGAGAATACCTGCTTTAAAATTAGTTGAGGTTTCTATAATTTCATCTAAACCTGTATTCATAGAAAGATATCCTGAATATAAGGTTGTGTCTGCTATTGGAAATAATTTATATACTGCCATTTTATAAGGATACTATTCTACCTTGAATATCTAAATCAGGGTATTTAACTTCAAAAATCATAGGGTCTAAAGAAGGATAAACTACATTATTTGATGTAGCTTGATTTATATCGTAAATATAAGGAGAATATCCTAAATTTTCTCCTACTAAATTAGCAATTTCTACTGATTTAACTGTTTGTACTCCTTCAATTTTATCTAAAAGAATATAAATTTCACGTGAAACAATAGGTTGATTTATTTGCCATTTATCTATAGCAAAATAATCTTTTAAAGCATTAATACATTTAATTAATACATCATTACTGTTATAATTAGGTAAAACAATAATATCAAAATTAACTCCTATATTAATAATGAAACCATCTTTAACATTAATTGAATCTCCTATTACTCTATATTTTGATAAATAAGTGATTAAATTTTGTTTTAAAGTTGTGGAAGCTAATGTTAATTGTGTTTGTGAATTATATGATAAAACATATAAATCTAAAATAGCATTATTATCACCTGTAGATAAACTTTGTACTTTAGTTGGTTCAATAAATGCTTTAGAAATAACTCCATATTGAGCAGGCATTGATAAAGCTCTTACTAAATAATCATCTTGAGTCACATTACGTAATTGGGTAGAGAAATTTGCTGAGGAGTTTTGTCTAATTTCTTCTATAGAATCACCATCCCCACCACCATCCGCTGCTTCTAAATTAGTTACAGCTAATGAAGAGTAAATAGTATTTGCTGTAGTTGCATTTAAATTATTATTTAAAAAAGTAACAGTACCAGATAAAGTATTTAAATCATTAGAAGGAACATTAGCTCCTACTCCTCCACCTGTTAAATATCTAACTGTTAAGGTTGTATTTGAAGGAGCAATACCATAAGTATCTGTAAATAAGAAATTAGAAGGAGAGTAAGCTGTTGTTAATTTTGATTTTTCAAAAGGTAATCCTAAACCCACATTATTAGAATTAGGAACAATTTCTTCATCAGTATCAGCGGCAGTTCCAGAACCAAATTGAATTTGTAAAGAACCAGAATCAATGAAACGAGTTGCGAATCTTCTTTGTATTTTTTTAAGTTTTAATAAATAAGGAGTATTACTTCCATCTGCTGATAAATTAGGATCATTTGGATTAGTATTCTTAATAGAATCATAAACCATTTCTTGACCTAAATAATCTACTTCATACCATTTATTATTATTTGAATCAACAATATCTAATATACCAATTATATTATTACTGTTAATTTGCACAGTAGCAAACTTTTCAGGAGTACCAAAACTAAAAGTTGTAGTGTTAATATTAGCTGAGATTGCTTTTCTTGTTTTATTTAAAAGAAAATAAATAGGATTACCACTTCCATCAACACTAAAAATACTTACTTCAGTAGGGTCACCTGAACTAGAAACTGTAAAATCAACTGGATCTTCCATTAAGAAACTAACAGAAGGAGTTTGAGAGGATATAACTGAAGAATTTGGATTAATAAATAAAGCATAACTAAAATCAGGAACATAAGTTGAACCTGATAATATTGAAGGCACTTGTTGATAAAGATTTATATTAGTTGTAGCTACTTGAGTTACATTTGGTTTATAACCAAACATATAAGCTAATTCATATAAATTATTAGTTTGACGAGCATATTGTAAGAAATTTTCTTGTACTTGATTATCTAAATAAAAAGATAAAACATCCCCTACATAAGCAGCCATCTCCATAAACATCATACCTGGTGATGAAGGACTAAAATCATTATAGGTTGTTGGGAAATAAGTTTTAGCATAATCAATAAGACTAGCTCTTAATTCTGTAAAATCTTTATTTATATATTGTATGTTTCTTCTAATAGCCATTACGCGAATAATAATTGTATTTCATCAGTTAAATTAGTATTTTTTATACTATAATCTAGTTCTACAGATATTTGATTACTGTCTGGGTAAGACAAAATATCTAATCTATTTACTATAATATTAGGAAAATATAATGAAATTTGGGTTTGAATGTTTTGTTTTAAGTTGTCTAAATTATTTGTTGATATTTGTTCAAATATAAATGCTCTTAAATCTCCTCCAAATAAAGGATTTAAGTATCTTTCAGACTTATTTGTTAAGAAAAAGTTAATAAGATTAGTTTTAATTGAATCTTTAGTGGTGTATGTAGAGAAAAAAACACCAGGAGCATTAAAAGGTAATGATACCCCTACTGCAATACCTGGTTTAGTATCTATTGGAAAGATATTTTTTGCTCCAAATGCCATTATTTATTCATTAAATTCATTATTTGATCTAAACCAACTTGTCCTTCAGGTAAAGCACCATTAATAATGTCTACAGGGCCTGTTGGATTAATAGTTCCTTGATAAGCAGTACTTGCTACTCCTCCATGTTGTATATCTTCCATTATATTAGAAAACATATTTCTACGTTCAGTGGGAGTTAATTGTTTAGGTTGGTTAATATGAGGTTGAGCATAAGTACCTTTTGATTCAGTAACAGTACCATAACCTCCATTCCCAACAGTAACACCTTTAGGAGCTTTAACAGCCTCTAAAAGAATTTCTTTTAATTCTTCTTGAAAAGCTTCTCTTACAGCTTCCTTGATTAAAGTTTTAAATTCGGATGGTTTCATTTGTTATAAATATTAAAATTAATAAGCTTTTAAATTATCTCTACCAATAATGAATTTTAATTCATCAATTAGTACTTGATCATTTGTTGTGAAAGAATATGGGGTAGAAATTAAAATAATTTCTTGATTATTTTTACCTACTGCTCTTCTTTGTTTAACAGTTGGGGTGTAACTTTTTTCTTCTATCTCAATATTAAATCCTTGATATAATGAATTATTTGCTTGAGATGAATTATTTATTATATTTTGAACAGTTACTGTTTTTAAAGTATCTTCATTTACTTTTTCTAAATTAGATGTTGGAGCACATTTAATTAAAAAAACATCTACTGTATTAAGTGTGTTTATAAAACTAGATAAAGAAACAGCGGTTAAAGCAATAGGAATAGAAGTAGCATCAATATTAGTTCTTAATTTTTCTAATTTAGGATTACCCAAATTATCATATTTTAATCTATCTAATATTTCATTAGCTGTATTTATACTACTTATTAAAACACCTGGAACAGGGAATGGGCCTAAAGCTGTTGTAGCAGCTGATAAAGATGTTCTTAATGTTCTAATAGTTGTTGCTGTTATTATTAATGCTTCTAAAAAACCAGAACTTAATCCTATTGAAGTTGATAAAATATTTAAAACATTTTGAATTCTATTTAATTCACCTACTATATTATTTCTAGTATCTAATATTTTTTGAGTTTGAGTTTCATTTAAACAAACACTATTAGGATCAGGGAGCTGGGAAACTATATTATCTAAAGCTGGTTGTAATTTATTTTTAACTTCTTGACCTTTATCCATAATTAGGTCTTTTACCTTAGCAATTCCTTTTTGTTTTAAAGAATCAGGTAAAGCACTTTGTATTGTTTTAATATCAATCCCAGCCATTATAAAGTTTTACTTATATTAGATTTTGTTTGTGTTTCTAATTTAGTTTTAATACTAATTAATTCAGGTAATAATTGAGTAGCTGCTGGATTAACTAAAGGTCCACCTTGAGGAGTGACACTTATTAAAGCTTGAGTTAAACCTATTAATTCAGTTAATAAATTAGATAAAATTTGGATAGTAGTATCTCCTTTTAAAACTGATTCATTAGCATCTTTACCACCTAATAAAACTTGATTAGAATTTATTATAGTTTGTTTAGTGTCAATATTAACACTTTCTATAGCATTTAATCCTACTGATTTTTTAGACGTTAATAATATATGATCTTGTGAGGAATTAAATACTAGTCGTCCTGAATTTAGAATTATTTGAGGATTAGAATATTGATTAGTAGCTATTGGTTGAGTTGAATAACTATTATAACCTTGTGATGAAGGAGTAAGATTTATTTGTTGAGTAGTAGTTAAATAAACTGATGAATTATCATTATTAATATCTTCTACAGTAGGAATCCATCCTTCTTTTGTTTGAGAACCTTGTCCATTTCTTAAAATTAAAATAGGATCACCATTTGAACCAGTTGATGACCAATTATTAGGAGTATTTTGAACAGTTGAACCTATTCTAATACTATTACCCCATCTACCTTCATTTATTATATCTCCCTCAAAAGGTAATATAGGATGAATATCTGATTTTTCTTTAAATGTTTCACCTAAAAATATTTCAGTAGATTGATCTGTTACTCTTCTAACACTACCGGCTTGAGTTTGAATATAATCTTTTTGTTGTGTAGGAGGTAAAGTATTAGGTTGAGTTGGATAAGCATTATGGTGAGGATGATTCCAAAGAGCAATAGTTGTTAAATAATAATTATCATTCGCTGTTGTAAACTGTCCAATATTAGTATTTGGTAAACTAAATAAAAATACTATTTCATTAATTAAAGGAAAACTTTTATTATTTGATAATAAAGGTCTTGATGTTGGTAAAGGATTACTTACTGTTTGTGGATTATCTACTGGTTCATATTCTATAATACCTAAACCATTCCATTCACCTAATTCTTTAAAACGTGGATGTGATTCATTTAAAACAATACTTTTTACTCTTACAGGTTGAAAAATATTCCCACCACCAGAAGTGGCATTAAAATTATTTTGATTTGAAGAGTTGAAAGCTTGATTTAAAGCTCCTAATCCATATTTAGTCGGCATTATTTTTTCTCTCCAATATTTTTAGCTAAATCAAATAATTGTGCTTTTTCTTCTTCAGAAAATGATAAATCATTAGCACCAGTTTGAGCTTGTACTTGTAAAGCACGCTGAACAATAGTAGCCATCTTAATTAATTGTTCATCATTTTTAATACCAATTTCCATATATTCCTTAATTAAAGGAACAACTAAGGTAGCATCACCAATATCATTGATAAGGGGTTTTAATTCACCAATCAAAGCAGAAATTTGAGATTCTTTTTTCTTTTGATTCTCATAAATTTCTTCTAATATATCAGAAAACTTTTTCTTTTTAAATATTACAGCATCTAAACTCATAAATTTTGATTATAAATATTAAAATCAAAACCTTGTATATCCATGTTCTAAATAGAATACATATGATTCTTTAAATATATCATAGAGTCTATTTGCTATTTTAGTAATTTTAGGAGTTTTAGCATCCACTTGTTCACGAATATAAATGTAAAGAGCTTTTTTATTAAAAATATCTATTTTTTCTCTTTGTCTAAAAATATCTAAAATAGCATCAGCAATCTTAGCATCTTCTTCTTTTGGGAATAATTCAAATATATTTTCAGTACAATACTCAGTAAATTCATCTATAAAATATGATAAACGTTCTATAGGTTGGTCATCTTCCATTTCGTATGAATGCCGTTCATCTTCTTCTAATGTTTCTATAGGTGAGGTATCAACACGTTTTTTATAATTCTTTTGATTTGAAAGAATCAAATAACGTTTAGCAATTGTACCAAAATAAGAATATGCTTTAGCTCCTTTAGCTGGATTAAAAAGATGTATTTTGGAAAGTAAAAATGTAATTACTTCAAATTGTAAATCTTCAATATTACTTACCTCAGTATAATAAAACTTAAAAGTATGAATAATATTTTGAGTTAATTTAAAGAAAGCATAATGAATACGTTCATGATAAATTTTATTCTTTTCCTCAAAAGTAGTAGAGTTATTATATAATACAATAGCATCTTCTGTATCTTGAGTAAAGTACTGTACTCCCTTCTTTTTCTTAACTACTACCTCAATCATAAGTTTTTAATGCGAAATTGATTCAAAACATCTTGAATCATTTTAATATTGGTAAAGAAAAATCCTACTTCATCATCACTTTCAAAAGATCCTTTTACATCAATCTCATGAATCTTTTTATCTGATAAATCAATAATATCTGATATTTTATTAAGGTAAGTTAAATAAGAAGCTAAAATGTCTTCTTGTTTTTCATTTTTCTTTAAAAGGTTAAAGGTTGTGAATCCTAAGACCACAACCGCTAACACTAAAATAATTACTATAAATATCATAAATTATTTAATATATTTTTAAGTCCTTCACTTTTTAAACTACCTAATGCTTTATTTTTAGTAGCCTGAGTAGTAGGAGTAGATTTATTTGATTCTAATTTAAATGGACTTTTAACTGTTTCTGATTTTGAATTTAACTTAGGTAGCCATTCTCTTTCAAATTCAATACGAGCAGCCATTAAATCTGCTTGATGAACAATATAAGGTAAACTTGTTCTAGGTTTTTGTTCTGGCATATAAGTCATTAGATATTTCTTATTTGCTTCATCATATAAACCATCATGAGTCTGAATAGTAATCATTTCATTAAATGTATACTGAATACCATGAGATTGGAGTAAAAATAATCCTCTATCCGGAACAGAGGCAAATGGAATTTTATCATTAAACTTATAATCCTCACCTAATTTTTCCTTACGCCATTTATCATCTTGAGGTATATAAGATTCATTTTCTTCATCACCCATTTTACCCAGGTCATGATTTAAAGCTGAGAATACTAGTTCTTCTTTAGTATAAGTAGTAGTATCTACTCCTATTAGAGCCCATAAATCATGTAGATGAAGAGCACAAGTAATAACTCTATTAACATGTTCTACATAACCTCCAGGGAAAGCATTATGATATTCTTTTTTATGAGCAGCAGGCATCAATATCAAACGCTCAGAATATTTTTCATAAAATTCAATTAATTTAGTTTTACGAGGTTCAGAAATATGATCCTCAATAAATCCAATCATTCTAATCCAATTTTGTTGGATTTGTTCAGCTGTTAAATTCATATTAATATTGATTAATTTCTCCTGGTCCTAAAGGTTCTTGTTGTACAAACACCTTAGCATCATCAAGTGCTTCTTTAAGTATCACTAATACTTCTTGAACTTGATCTTTTGACCCCCCTCGTTGTAGAAAAAAGTTCAATTTCTCTATTTGTCCCTCAGCCCTTTCTAAACGTCTCATTATTATTTCTCTGTTTTTCATAGTTTTTTTTAACCCTGTGATTATAAGATAATATAAAAAATAATGAAGGCCAAACTTAGGTTAAAAGGAGTTTGTAAAATCTAATATTTTTTTAATAAACGCACATTTTTCATACTCTTCAAATTCCTGGAAGTATAATATTGCTTTTTCTAGAGTTTGTTTAAGTTGTTTATCTAAATTTAAACTTATAGAATCTCGATGCATTTTATTATTAATATCTATTTTATGAATATAATACCAAGCTCTCTCATAGGCAACCCTATCACCAGCTTCTTTTAAATCTTCTTTATCTACTTCAGGACTAATTCTATCAAAAAAACCTATTATTTGAGAGGTGAATACATTATTATTTTGTATAAGTTTTTTAAACATTCCAATCCAGTAAATAGGAGTATTTTTTATATCAATAAAGACAGAATCATCTTGTTTTACCTCAGAACCTGATTCAAATAAATTAAAAATTTTGTTAATATCCATTAAAAATATTGTTATATAATCTAATATAGTTATTATATTTAACTATAAATATATAGGCGTGACATTCTATATAAAAAAAGATAGCGCCTATATAGACGCTATCCTTAATTATTTTTAATTTAATATTAAGCTTGTGATTCATTCCAATATAAGTTAATTGAAGCAGTAGCTGCTGTAGTTGTACTTAAGTTTTGTACTCTTACTAACAATACATCTGGACCATCTGGGAAAATATCACCACCACCATTCACTGCATTTGATAATTCTTTCAAAGCAGATAAATCTTGATATTCTGTTGTACCAGCTGAGGCAATAGCTGAGAAAATCTGTTCACCTGGAGTACCTGTTCCTGTGAATGAAGTAGCAACTTGGGCTAATGAAGGTTGAGAACCTTGAGCTGTAGTATTTAAACCAAACCAGCTAATATTTGATAAACCTTGAGGATTCAATAATAGTGATACTTGAGCATTTTGAGTAGAAGTAATTGAGATCTGTCTTAATAATAATTGAGATCTATTAATCAAATCTCTATCTCCTAAACTACCAATTAGTGAATTACTTACTGAAGGAGCTAATCTAAGTAAGAAGAATTGTGCTGTTGCACTAGTATTAACTGTTGTATTAGTTCTAGCAAAGTTAAAGAAATAACCTCTATCTTCATCAAACCCACCATCCATAATAACTGCTGAACCCCAGTGAGAAACTGTTGGTGAACAAGTATTACTTAATAATATAACACCAGAACCTGATGTATGAGCTGCCGCTGAACCCGCGTTAAATGATTGTGATACACCATTAGTAAACATAGGTAAACTAGCACCACGAGTAATATTTAATAAACTATTACCTGTTTTACCTCTATATGTTATAATTTCATCATCAATATAAATTGAAGCAGTTGAATTAGGTAAATAAGTAGCATCTGTAACTAGTAAACTACTTCCATTTGCAGGTGCAACTGCTGTGATAGATTGACTTAAAGCGGTATAAGGACCTTCATTATTAATTTCATATCTAACACATAAATTACCTGATCTCATAAAAGCCTCATCATTTACATTATTATTCTTCTCTCTATGAAGCATAATAAAATTACCCTCAGGACCCCTTGCCATCCAATCAATAAATCCCGCACCATACCAAGTATATTGAATACCAATCATCTGCATTTTAGTTAGATTGAAATTATAACCACTTGGGCCTGTACCATCTCCTTTATCTATATTCCATTGTGATTGAGGAATTTTTTTATCTACTACTAAAGATGCTTTACCACCATTTAATTCTGATACTCCTTTATATTGAGGAGTTACAGCCATTGAGCCACTATTAAAAATCTTACTAATTTGGTAGGTCATACCTCTCAATACTATCCTATCACCTGCTTTACATTGTTGGTCAAACCTAGTACCTAATGCTGAACCTGTTATTATATTAGATCCTGCAGGAATAGAAACTGTACCTGCTAATTGTAATGTGGCTTTTCTTTGTACTGCATAAAATGTTTGACCATCATATTCATAAAACATACCATTTTGATCATCAGTTACACCTGCTCTAACAGAAGCACCATGCCAGTTTTTAACAGCAAATCTAGGTTGTGTACCTAAAACAGCGGTTGTAGCACCTAAAGATCCAGTAGCAATAACAGCAAAAGTATATTCATTAAGCATTTGACTTACTGCATATTCTCCATTATAACCAGGAGTTGTAATACCTGTTAATACTACTCTTGAACCATCAGTTAATGAAATATTATGTTCATCTTGTCCTGTAACCCAAATAGTTGAACCAGGAGTTAAAGCAGAAGCAGAAACAGATTCAATATCTAAATTAGGACAAAATAAAGTACCTGTAGTATATAATAATCCTTTACCTAATTGATAACGGAAGTATTTTTTAGATTGTCTTAAAACTCTAGCTCCATGAGCTGGTGAATTAGCACCTAAAATAACACCCCCATCGAAAGGTCTATGAATATTAAATGAATCATTTCTTGTATAAATTCTTCCACCTAAACCAGCACTTGTAACAGCACCACCTGCATTAGCAGTATAAGCAAAAGATCCACTATTAATAATATTAATATTAAATGAACCTGAAGCTAAAGTATGATTTACACCTGAAGAAGTTATAACTGTAGTAATAGTAGAGCCAGGAAATAATCCATGAGGTTGTAGAGTTTGAACTGTAATTACTGAAGGAGTAGCAGCATTTGAAGTGATACTAGCTATATTCAATTGAGAACCAGAATAAAATTGACCTCTTCTTAATTGAGAGAAAGATGTTGATATAGTAGATCCACTCACATTACCTTTAGCTGTATATGTAAATACTGTAGCTGAACTTGTAGAAGATACAACAAATGCTCCCTCAGCTCTACCAGAGGTTCTATTACTACCATTATCCAAACCAAATATTGTAAAAGGAACACCTGGGGTTAAACCATGAGAAGCTGAAGTAGTAACAGTGATTACAGATGGAGTTAATTGATTTGTTGAAACAGTAGTTACTGGGATATCAAACCCTGGTACTTCATATATACTAGGTATATTAGCTAAATCAGTATATGATTGCCATTTAGTAGATTGTAGTCCATATTCAAAATCTGCATCAATTAAAGCTTGAGGAGTTGATACTCTCATTCTTTCAATGGCATCTGTACCAAAATCATATGGTCTAATTTTTAAATCAGGATCTTCAACTACAACAAATAAAGTATCTGTTGAAGACATCCCAGTTGTAGGATTAGTTGGAAAGATTGTTGTCACACCATTAACCGGGAAGTTACCAAAACTTGAAGTATCAGTAGTGGTAAAACTTACTCCACCTAAAGCACCTTGAGAAGGTAATCCATTACTAAGTGTGTCTTTATCCCATATATTAATACCTTGAGTAGCATTATAAATTCTATTTATTTCTGATACTCGGTAAAATCCAGGAACTTTTATATTACCTGTTCCTGTAGGACCAGGGGTGAATACATAAAATTCAATTTGTTTTGTTGCCATCTTATTTATAAATATATTAAAATTGTGAAATATGCTAAAAATTAATATATGTAAATTTTTTTACTGATTATTTTAATTTAAATAAGGTAATGATATAACCAAATTTCTGATCACCTTTGAAGATGATTTGAGCTTTAATTACATCTTTAGTATGAGGTAAGCTATTATATTGAGCTTCACTCATATAGAAACATTTAGCAAAAGTTGGAGCACCTGGAAAATCTACATCAACTGCTTTATATCCATGAGGTGTATTACATTTTGCAACTATATTATTTCCTGAAGGAGTTGAACCAGCATCAATAGAAACTACTGCTGGGCCACCAACAGATATACTAGGTACAGCAGTGTTTGGGTGTAAAATAACACCATCAATTAAAATTGTTATCCCTTTAAATTTATCAGGGTTTGAAGTGAACTCAGCAGCATTTACTGAAGTTTGAGCGGAAGCAGCACTAGCTAATGCTATGATGCTTAATACAAGTAATGTGATTTTTTTCATTTTGGTTTTTATTTTAATAAATTGTAATATTCGTTGAAATGTTTAATACGATCTGGTAGTCCAATTGTTCCACCATTAACTCTTTTTGTTACTGCTGTTATTGTAGCCTCATCTGCTCCTTTATCACAAATAGTCCAAAGATTATTTTTATTAAAAAACTAAGCTGCTGATGCTAAAGCATATTTAGTTGATACTAGATCAGGATTAGCTAAAATATCTTCAGAAACAGTTTTATCAAACTGAGTATAATTGTCTTTACCTGTTAATTGAATATAACCTCTTCCTCTAAATTTAAATCCCTCTCCTGTAGCCTCAGCTCCATTCCCCATTCTATTACCATAAACTTTATTAGCAATTTTTTCAGGTTGACGAGCATAAGATTCTGCTAAAGCAGGAGTAAAGTATTTAGGAAAAATACCTAATAAGCCTTTTGAACTATAATTTAAATTTTCTGATGTAGCTTTAAATTGTCCAGATTCATGTCCTGCTTGTGCTAGGAAATGAGCTAAACGTAAAACATTTGTAATGTTAAATTTAGCTGCTGTATCAGGAATTGCCGCTATTACAGAATCAGGAATATGTCCTTTTAATTTATCAAGTTTAAATGAAGAAGTTACAGTTGGAGTTGGAGTTACTCCAAACATTTTAGTCCAAGTATCATCTCCTACT
>Ga0164295_10000067_pt1 | contig 94433 bp, 92 predicted proteins | sample GEODES006metaG_FD_111798 | JGI IMG/M metagenome (GOLD analysis project Ga0164295, IMG submission 111798) | Oligotrophic lake water microbial communities from Sparkling Lake, Wisconsin, USA - GEODES006 metaG | ecosystem: Environmental > Aquatic > Freshwater > Lake | place: USA: Sparkling Lake...
CACCTCCGGCAGCGCCAAGTACAATGTCGGTCTGTCCCAGCGTCGTTCCAAGGCCGTCGCTGACGCCCTGGTCGGCATGGGTGTCGATGGCGGCAAGCTCGCTGTCGACTGGAAGGGTGAAGCCGCTCCTGCCGTCGCCACCGGCGACGGGGTCAAGGAACCCCTGAACCGCCGTTCGACGATCTCGATCAACTTCTGATCCTGATCTGAAAAACGATCTCTAAAGCGAGGGCCCGGGGGAAACCCCGGGCCCTTTTGCTATGGGCTCCCAGCCGGCTTCAGCCTGCCAGCAGCACCCAGACGCCTGTCGTGGCGAACGCGGCGGCAGCGACCAGTCTGACCAGCTTCAGCGGCAGCTTGCGGGCGGCGACTTCTCCCAACAGAACTGCGGGCGCGTTGGCCAGCATCATGCCCAGGGTCGTGCCGAGCACCACCAGCAGCAGATTGTCAAACCGCGCGCCGAGCGCCACCGTCGCGACCTGGGTCTTGTCCCCCATCTCCACCACAAAGAAGGCGACGGTGGTGGTCAGGAAAACCGATCGGGCCTTGAGGACCGGCGGCGCCTCGTCATCCTTCAGCCGGTCTGGAACCAGAGCCCAGGCCGCGAACACGAGGAAGGCCAGGCCCAGGATCCAGCGCATCCAGGGTCCTGAAAGCCAGTCGCCGGCGAGTTGTCCTACCAGGCCGGCGAGGCCGTGATTGGCCAGGGTCGCCGCCAGAATGCCCAGGAGGATGGGAACCGGTTTTCGAAATCGGGAGGCGAGGAGAATGGCGAGGAGTTGGGTCTTGTCGCCGATCTCGGCAATGGCGACGAGTCCGGTCGATACCAGAAAGGCTTCCATGGATCACAGTTCCGGCGGAGCCTTGCGAACAGACCAATGGCGTCCTTCGCCAGGGCTCCGCTTGAGCCGGCGTGGAAGCCAAAGGTCTCGCCAGGCCTTTCCAGGCTGATGTCGCCATGGGGCGGACCCCAATTGTGTTGACGACAGCCCCGCTGAACCTGCGGGCGGCTACTCCCCAGTGACGGCGCCTGCCTAGGCTTGCCCAGCCGCAATGACAAGAGGCGAGGCGAAGGCAGTCCTATCCCCAGGGACCGCGCGGCGTGGTGGGAACCGCCGTGCGTCGGTCGCACTTTTCGCGAAGGACGGCAGGCGCTCGCATCCTGCCTGCGAGTTCTGCCAGCGCGGCGACCCGATTGGCCGTCGCCGGGTGGGTGGAAAACAGGTTGTCAGCGCCCTGTCCGGACAGGGGATTGATGATGAACATCTGGGCCGTCGCGGGATTGCGTTCCGCCGTATGGTTGATGTCCTGATGGGCGAAATGCTCGATCGCCTGCAGAGCGCTGGCCAGGGCTTCAGGGTCGCCGCTGATCTCGGCGCCCGCCCTGTCCGCTTCATATTCGCGTCCGCGGCTGATGGCCATCTGCACCAGGGCCGCAGCGAGCGGCGCCAGAATGGCCAGGGCGATGGTTCCGATCAGTCCGGCCGGGCGATCGCGATCACCGCCTCCGAAGAACAGACCGATATTGGCCAGGGCCGAGATGGCGCCCGCAATCGTCGCCGTGACGGTCATGGTCAGGGTGTCATGGTTGCGGACATGGGCCAGTTCATGCGCCATGACCCCGCGAACCTGCCGGCGATCCAGACGGGTCAAGAGACCGGTGGTCGCCGCCACGGCGGCATTCTCGGGGTTGCGACCCGTGGCGAAAGCATTGGGCAGGTCCGACCGGATCAGCAGGACCCTTGGCGGCGGCAGTCCGGCCCGCTGCGCCAGGTCCATCACATCCTGGACATAGGCCCGGACCAGCGGTTCGGGGTGATCCGCCTCGACCGGTTCGGCGCCGTACATCCGAAGGACCATCCTGTCGGCGTTCCAGTAGCTGAAGGCGTTGACGGCCCCGGCCAGGATCAGGGCGATCGCCATGCCGGCTGGCCCGCCCAGAAGGTAGCCGACTCCGACAAACAGACCGGTCAGTGCGGCCAGGAGCACAAAGGTGCGAAGGGTGTTGTTCATGGAACAGATGTGGTTTTGCCCTGTCCGACTTGCAAGGCTGCCCACCTTGCGGAGTGATCTCGCCAGAGGCGGCGGCCGTGGCTATAAGGCGCCATGACATCCAGGACCGACGCAGCCGCCATCGTGGACCGCCTTGAGGCCGAGTATGAGCGGTCCGTCGCCGCCCTGCGCCTGCATCTCAAGGCCTTTCTGGAGCAGGGTGTAAGGCCCGATCCCTCGCTTCGCCCCTCGGGCGCCTTTGCCTATCCGGAGCTTCGTCTCGCCTGGTCGGGAGAGAGCGGCTATCCGGACATTTCCCGCGCCTATGCCCGGATGTCCCATCCCGGCCTCTACAGCACGACCGTCACCCGACCGGCCATGTTCCGGGACTATCTGGAAGAGCAGCTGGCCCTCATGCTCGAGGACTTCGACCTCGACATCACGGTCGGGCGATCCAGCCAGGAAATCCCCTTTCCCTATGTTCTGGACGGCGGCGATCTCAGTCTGGCCGACGCCCAGGCCTCAGAAATCGCCCGCTGGTTTCCGACCACGGAGCTGGCCCATATCGGCGACGAGGTCGTGGATGGCGGCTGGGACCCTCTGATCACCGTCGATCGGCCACTGGCGCTTTTCGATGGTCTGCGTACAGATTTTTCCCTGGCGCGTCTCAAGCACTATACCGGCGCGCCGCCCGAACATGTCCAGCAGTACATCCTGTTCACGAACTACCACCGCTATGTCGACGAATTTGTCCGTTGGGGCTGCCAGCAGCTTCAGGAGGGCGTCTATGAGTCCCTGTCCTGTTCCGGCGGGGTCAATGTCTTTCCCGGCACCCCGGACCCCGAACTGGCCATCGCCAATGGCGCCTGGCGTCGTCACCAGATGCCGGCCTATCACCTGATCGCGCCGGGCGGGCAGGGCATCACCCTGGTCAATATCGGAGTCGGGCCGTCCAACGCCAAGACCATCACCGACCATCTGGCGGTGCTGCGGCCCCAGGCCTGGCTGATGATCGGCCATTGCGGCGGCCTGAGAGGCAGCCAGAAGATCGGCGACTATGTCCTGGCCCACGCCTATCTGCGCGATGATCACGTCCTGGACGCCGTCCTGCCGACCGACATCCCCATCCCCAATATCGCCGAGGTGCAGCGGGCCCTCTATGATGCCGCCAAGCTGGTCAGCGGCGAGAGCAGCGAGGCGCTCAAGCGACGCCTGCGAACCGGCACTGTGGTGACCACGGACGATCGGAACTGGGAACTGCGCTACACTTCTTCCGCCCTCCGGTTCAATCAGAGCCGGGCGGTCGGTATCGATATGGAAAGCGCCACCATCGCCGCCCAGGGATATCGCTTCCGCGTGCCCTACGGCACCCTGCTCTGTGTCTCGGACAAGCCGCTGCATGGAGAGATCAAGCTGCCCGGCCAGGCCAACGCCTTCTATGAACGGGCCATCGGACAGCATCTGCAGATCGGCATTGCGACGGTGGACCTGCTGCGGGCGGAAGGACCCCGGCTACACAGCCGAAAACTGCGGGCCTTCGATGAGCCGCCGTTCCGCTAGAGCCTGTTCCGACAGGCGTGAAGCGGTTATCGGATCGAAACAGGCTCTAAGGGACGGGCGCCGTCAGGAAGCTGACGATTTCCGCAGCCAGCTGAGGCTCGGCCACCGCCGTCAGGTGATCCCCCGGGATACGCAGGGCCCGGGCGTCGGGCATGGCGGTCGCCAGCGCCTCCGCCGATCCATTGTCCTGATCATCCCGGCCGCAGACGATCAGGGTGGGAACGTCCAGGCCCGCCAGGTCATCCGCAGAGGTAGCGACAAAGCTGGACAGGACGCCCAGCAGGGCCGCCGGGTTCAGGCCGAGCGCCTTGATCCGTGCCTGGATGTATTTGCCTGCCCGCGGGTCTGCAGCCTTTTCGCCGTTGCGGATGGAATCTTCGAACATCGCGGCCCGGGCGCCCGCCTGCATGACCCCGCTGTCTCCCATCCCGCCCAGAACAGCGCGCCTGGGCCTGGCGCCGCCGACCATGAACCGGACGGCTGTGCGGGCGCCAAGGGAGTAGCCGACCAGATCATAGTCGGTCAGGCCCAGGGCGGCGACCAGCGCTGTCTGATCCCGGGCCAGCACGTCTTGCGGCCACTTCGCGGGGTCCGTGGGCGCCGCCGAAGCGCCATGGCCGCGCAGGTCCGGGGCCACAACGTCAAATCCGGCCTCCACGACCTTCTGGAAGATCCCCGGATCAATCCAGTTGGCCTGGGCGCTGGCGATAAAGCCATGCAGCATGAGAACGGTGCGTCCGCGTCCGGCCCGATGGTAGGCGATGGGTTCACCATCGAAGCTCTGGAATTGGCAGGTCTGGATCATCCCGCCAGCCTGCCGCCCCCGTCAGGCTTCGTCCAGCAGTTTGCGGATTCCCGTCGGGCAAGGCCGTGCTAGCGTCAGGCCCAGGCAGATTTGAGGGAGTCGCGGAAGATGGGTCGTTTGGCAGGGGTGGCGGGCGCGACGGCGCTGGCGGCAATGGCGGCCGGCGCGGCTTCGGCGGCGACCATGGTGGTGACCGCTGACCGGATGCTGGATGTCCGCACCGGCAAGTACGTTGAAAAGCCCATGGTCATCGTGACGGACGACCGGATCACCGCCATCGGGCGCCAGGGCGACCTCAAGGCCCCGACCGGCGCCAGGGCCATCAATCTGCCTGGCCTGACCCTGTTGCCCGGATTGATCGACATGCATGTCCATCTCGATTCCACGCCCCAGTACGGCGGCTATGGGAGCCTGCAGTTCACCGATTCCTTCTGGGCCGTTGTCGCGACCAAGAACGCAGAGGCGACCCTGAAGGCGGGTTTCACCACCGTCCGCAATGTCGGTTCCGACCGCTACAATGATGTGGCCGTCAAGGAAGCTGTCGAGGAAGGTCTGGTCTCTGGGCCCCGTATCGTGCCTTCCGCCTATGCCATGGGCGCCACCGGTGGTCATTGCGATTCGACCTATCTGCCGCCGTCCGCCCAGTCCGTTTCCCCCGGCGTCGCCGACGGTCCGGAAGAGAACCGCAAGATGGTTCGCAAGCTCAAGAAGTACGGCGCCAGGGTGATCAAGATCTGCGCCACCGGCGGCGTCTTTTCGAATGACGCCGTCGGCGTCCAGCAGATGACGGTCGAGGAAATCCGCGCCGTTACAGACGAAGCCCATATGAGCGAGATGAAGGTCGCGGCCCATGCCCATGGTCCGGAGGGAATCCGGGCCGCCATCGCCGGCGGGGTCGACACAATCGAACATGCCAGCCTCGTCGATGACGAAGGAATTCGCATGGCCGTCAAGGCCGGGACCTATTTCGGCATGGACATCTACAATTCCGACTACACCCAGGCCGAGGGCGCCAGGAATGGCGTCCGGGAAAGCGAATTGAAAAAGGACCGGGACATCGCCGGCGCCCAGCGCGACAATTTCTGCAAGGCGGTCAAGGCCGGCGTGAAACAGGTCTATTCGACGGATGCCGGCATCTATCCGCATGGCGACAATGCCAGGCAGTTCGCCGTGATGGTCAAGTATTGCGCGTCACCGCTGCAGGCGATCCAGTCAGCCACACTCACCGCCGCAGAGGCGCTGGGCCAGTCGAAGGATGTCGGGGAAATCAAGATCGGAGCCTATGGCGACATGATCGCCGTGTCCGGCGATCCCCTTGCCGATGTCAGGGCTCTGGAATCCGTCGACTTTGTGATGAAGGGCGGAGAGATCGTCAGGGTTCCGCCCCCCCGCCCGATTTCCGGCGGACGCTGAACCCAGGCTGCCTTCGCCTTTCCCGAGTCGTTGAGATGGCCTAGGAACGCAGCATGAACAATGCTGTCCTTCTGATCATCTCTGCTGCCGCCGTCACCCTGGCGATCGTCATGCTCGCCTGGGCGCTGATGGAGCGCCGACGGGCGTCGTCCGCAGAGGCGCGAGTCCTCGCGCTCGGCCACGAGGCCGCTGTCGCCCAGGCCCGCACCCAGTTGCTGGAGTCACAGGCTGGTCCCACCGCTGATCTGCTGAAGGCCCAGGCCGAGCAACAGGCCCGCGCCGTGGCCGACGAAGTGCTGAAGCGCGCTGATGAGGCCTTCCATAGCCGCGAGCAGCTGGCCCAGGCCCGCCTGGAGGCGCAGCTCAAGCCGGTGGCCGAGACCCTCGCCAAGTTCGAGGCCCAGGTCACAGCCGTCGAAAAGTCCCGGTCCGAAGACCAGGGTGGCCTGAAGGCCCAGATCGCCGCCCTGATGGAGGCGTCCGTCGCCACCCAGGCCGAAGCCCGCAAGCTGTCCGGGGCCCTGAGGCGCGGCGCCGGTGTCCAGGGGCGCTGGGGCGAACAGACCCTTCGCAATGTGCTGGAGGCGGCGGGCCTCTCTCAGCAGTATGATTTTGTCGAACAGTTCACCCTGGAAACTGAAGAGGGTCGCCGTCGGCCGGACGTCAAGGTCCGGATGCCGGCCGGGGCCGTCTTCGCCATCGATGCCAAATGCTCCCTGACGGCCTTCATGGAAGCGCAGGACGCCACGGACGATACGGCCCGGGAGGCGGCTCTGTTGCGCCATGCCACGAGCGTTCGCAACCATATGCAGGGCCTGTCAGCCAAGGCCTACTGGGACCAGTTTGCCTCCGAGCGGTCGCCGGACTTTGTCGCCATGTTCGTCCCCGGCGACGGATTTCTGGCAGCAGCCCTGGACCGCCTGCCCAACCTGATGACCGAGGCGATGGACAAGCGGGTGCTGCTGGTCACCCCGACCACCCTGTTCGCCCTCTGCAAGGCCGTGGCCTATGGCTGGCGGGTCGAGGACCAGGCGGAAAACGCCGACAGGATCGCCGCCTTGGGCCGGGAACTCTACGGCCGGTTATCGACCATGGGCGGTCATGTCGGCAGGTTGGGAAAGGCCCTGGAAAACGCCACCGGCTTCTACAATCAGTTCGTCGGATCCCTGGAGTCCCAGGTCCTGACCCAGGCGCGGAAGTTCGAGGACTACCGGGTCGATCACCAGGGCAAGGACCTGCCGGTTCTCGAACCCATCGAAGGCGGCGTTCGGCCCCTGTCCAAACTGGCCGTGGGACCGACTGTCCTGGGGCTCCCGACGGCGCCCCACGGGGCCGAATAGGGACATTCGGCGGCTCCTGACCGGCACAAGGCCCAGGGGTGACGGCACTCTCCGATCCCGATTGTTTGACGGACTGGACGCTCTTCAGTAGTATCCCGTCATGATCTATTTTGCCGCAATCCTCGCCGCTTTCATCTCCGGCTTTGGCTGGCTGGCGCGTGATCTTCCCGGAATTCTGACGGCGCCCGGTACCGGCGAGATCCGAAGCAAGTCCTATGGGTCACCTCTGGTCCGCCGCGCGGATGACCCCGAACGATTTGAAAGGCTGGTGGCCTACCGTCGCAAACAGCTCATCTGGCCGATCATGATGATCCTCGGCGGTATCCTGGGCGTGACTCTGATCTTGTTTTGAGCGACGCAAGGTCTCGGCTGTCCCTCGGGGCAACGGTGATCAGACCGCCCGAGCTTGACCCTTTGGCGCCGGAACATTACGTCCCGCCCATGGCCATTCGTCGCATCCTCACCGTCGACAACGCCGCCGACCTGGCGGTGCTGAAGCGCAAGTCCGTTCCGGTCGAAACCGTGACCGACACGATCCGCACCCTCATCGATGACATGCTGGAAACCATGTACGACGCCCCCGGCATCGGCCTGGCGGCGGTCCAGGTCGGCGAGCCCTTGCGGATCATCGTCATGGACCTGGCCAAGGAGGGCGAGGACAAGGCTCCGCGCCATTTCATCAATCCTGAGATCCTGGAGCATTCCGAGGACCGTCTTCCCTACGAAGAGGGCTGCCTGTCGGTGCCAGATATCTATGAGGCCGTCGAACGGCCTGACCGGGTGCGGCTGCGCTATCTGAACGCCGCCGGTGACCAGATCGAGGAGGACGCCGATGGCCTGTTCGCCGTCTGCATCCAGCACGAGATGGACCATCTCGAAGGTGTGCTGTTCATTGACCGCCTGTCCCGCCTGAAGCGGGACCGGGCGATCAGCAAGGTCAAGAAAGCCGCCCGGGCCGCCTGATCACTCTTTTTCGACGTCCCCGCTTCGGGCTTCGGTTCGATCCTTGTCAGCCGAGGTTGCAAGACCGGCCTCGGCGTCTGCAGCGCCGTCCTTGATGGCTCCGGCCGCCTTGGCGCCGACGGACTTGATCGCAGCCCCGGCTTCCTTGACGTTGGGATCGGACAGAATGTCCTTGGTCGTCTCCTTGACCTCTGCGCCCGCAGATTTGGCGTCATCCTTGATCTCGACCTGATCCTGCCGGGTGCAGGCGGTGAGGACCAGACCGGTCAGGACAGTCGCGACAATGATGTTCCAGCGCATATCCGGGGATTCCTTGCTTCGGGTGCTGAACGAACCAGACGTCGTCCGGTTCCCGGCGCCTTTCGCCGAAACGCCCGGGCCGCTACAGCAGGGCGATGCGTATCGCCTTTCTCGGCACTCCGGATTTCGCGGTGGTCAGCCTGGCCGCCCTTCTGCAGGCCGGCCATCAGATCGTCGCCGTCTATAGCCAGCCGCCCTCGGCCCGGGGACGCGGCCAGGCCCTGAAACCGTCGCCCGTCCATGCCTTTGCCCTTGAGCATGGCCTGGACGTTCGCACCCCGGCTTCGATGAAGGACCCGGACGAGATCGCCGCTTTCGAGGCCTTGGATCTCGATGCCGCCGTGGTCGTCGCCTATGGCCAGATACTGAAAACCGGCGTCCTTGCGGCGCCGCGCCTGGGTTGCTTCAACCTGCATGGGTCCCTGTTGCCCCGCTGGCGCGGCGCCGCCCCGATCCAGCGGGCGGTCATGGCCGGCGATCCTCTGACCGGCGTGCAGGTCATGAGGATGAGCGAAGGGCTGGACGAAGGCCCTGTCCTGGCGACAGCCACAACCCCGATTGGCGCCAGCGATACGGCCGGTTCTGTTCATGACCGCCTGGCCGACCTGGGCGCCCAACTGCTTGTGGAGACCTTGCCGGCCATCGCCGAAGGGCGCGCCGCCGAGGTTCCCCAGTCGGACCTCGGCGTGACCTATGCCCGCAAGATCACGCCGGCCGAGGCCCGCATTGACTGGACCCTGCCGGCGCAGCAGGTCGACCGACAGATCCGGGGCCTGTCACCCTTTCCCGGCGCCTGGTTCGAGGCCCCTTCCAGCCGGGGGCCGACCCGGGTCAAGGCGCTGCTGTCCGGTGTCGAGGACGCGGAAGGGCCGCCCGGCCTCGCCCTGGACGACAGCCTGCTCGTGGCCTGTGGCCAGGGCGCCGTCCGGCTCTTTTCCCTGCAGCGGGAGGGCAGGGGCCGTCAGGAGGCTGAAGAGTTCGTCCGTGGCTTTCCGGTCCCGGCTGGCACGGTCCTGGCCTGATGCCGCGCTATCGCCTGGTGGTGGAGTATGACGGCCGACCGTTTCGGGGGTTCCAGGCCCAGGCCGACCTGCCCAGCGTCCAGGGCGCCATCGAGGATGCCGTAAGGGCCTTCAGCGGCGAGTCCATCCGGCTGCAGGCCGCCGGCCGCACGGACACCGGGGTTCATGCCACTGGCCAGGTGGTGCATCTGGACCTGGCCAGAGCCTGGCCGCCACAGGTGGTTCGCGACGCCCTCAACGCCCATCTGGTCCCCCGGCCGATCAGCATCCTGTCGTCGGAAATCGCCCTGGAAGGCTGGCACGCCCGGTTCTCGGCCCGGGAGCGGCGCTATCTCTACCGTATCCTCAATCGCAAGAGCCCGCCGGCCCTCGACCAGGGCCGGGTCTGGCATGTGAAAAAGCCGCTGGACGCCGGGGCCATGCAAGAGGCCGCCCAGATCCTGGTCGGCCATCACGACTTCACCACCTTCCGGGACATGCAGTGCCAGGCCAGGTCGCCGGTCAAGACCCTCGACCTGGCCGAGGTCTGGCGGGAGGGGGAGATGGTCCTGCTCGCCTTTGCCTCCCGGTCCTTCCTGCACCGCCAGGTCCGTTCCATGACCGGCACCCTTGCCGAGGTCGGGGTCGGGCGCTGGACCGCCGCTGATGTCGCCTCTGCCCTCGAGGCCCGTGACCGTCAGGCCTGCGGTCCCGTGGCGCCGGCCGAGGGACTGTACCTGACAGGCGTCAGCTATGAGACGCCGGAGCCCGCTTCGGCGGATTGATCTACTGAAGGGCCACCAGAACGGCCCCGCCGGCGATCATCGCCACGCCAACCCAGTTTTTCAGGGACAGCTGCTCGCCGAGAAACGCCGTTCCGAGCACGGCGACCAGCACCACGCTCAGCTTGTCCAGGGGCGCCACCCGGGCTGCATCCCCCAGTTTCAAGGCGCGGAAGTAACAGAGCCAGGAGGCGCCCGTGGCCAGACCGGACAGGGTCAGGAACAGCCAGGTGCGGGGCGACAGCTCACCAACCCCCCGCCACTGGCCCGTGGCGATCACGATCAGCCCGGCAAACGCCACGACCACCAGGGTCCGCACCAGGGTGGCCAGGTCGCTGGGGGTGTCCCGCACGCCTACTTTGGCCAAGATCGCCGTCGCCGCCGCAAACACCGCCGCCAGCAGGGACCAGAAGACCCAGCCGCCGGCCAGGGCGCGCATCACGCCATCCGTTCGAAATAGCGAGAAATGATCCGCTCATAGACCGCCTGCAGGGCGATGATCTCGGCGACCGGCGCCCGCTCGTCCACCGCATGCATGGTGGTTCCCACCAGGCCAAACTCCACCACTGGACAGAGGCTGCGGATGAACCGGGCGTCCGAGGTCCCGCCCGTTGTCGACAGATCGGGCTCACGACCGGTGGTCTCCCGCACCGCCTGGGCGACCACATCGGTAAAGGGACCCTGCTGGGTCAGGAAGGCCTCGCCGCTGATCAGGGTCCTGAGCTGGACCTCGCCTTCGAATCCCTGGCCCGCCAGCGCGCATTCCTCGGCAAACCAGGCCGCCAGGTCCTCGCCCCTATGGGCCGGGTTGAAGCGGATATTGACCCGCGCGGCTGCCCGGGCCGGGATCACATTGGTCCCCGGATTGGCCACGTCGATGGTGGTGACCTCCAGATTGGAGGGCTGGAACTCCGGATAGCCGTCGTCCAGCACCCGGTCCTGCAGCCGCCCGAGCAGTTTCACCAGCACCGGAATGGGATTGGCGGCCCGGTGGGGATAGGCGACATGCCCCTGCCTGCCCTCGACCGTGATCCAGGCGTTGATGCTGCCGCGACGGCCGATCTTGACCATGTCGCCAAGCGCCGAGGCGCTGGTCGGTTCGCCGACCACGCAATGGTCAATCACCTCGCCCTCGGCCATCAGGGTCTCAACGACCTTCCGGGTGCCGTCCAGGGCCAGGCCTTCCTCGTCACCGGTAATCAGCAGGCTCAGAGAACCGGCCGGTTCGCCCTGGGCCAGGATCGCATCCAGGGCGGCGACCCAGGCGGCGATGGCGCTCTTCATGTCGACCGCCCCCCGGCCAAACAGGACCCCGTCCTTCACCTGGCCGGCAAAGGGGTCCAGGCTCCAGGCAGCTCCGTCTCCGACGGGCACGACGTCCGTATGGCCGGCGAAACAGAGGTTGGGTCCGGCTGTCCCGCGACGGGCATAAAGGTTCTCGATCTCGCCGAACTTCATCCTGCGACAGGCAAAGCCCAGGGCCTCCAGCCGCCGCTGCAAAAGGTCCATGGCCCCGGCGTCGGCCGGGGTCACGGAGGGGCGGCGGATCAGGTCCTGGGCAAGGGCCAGGACGTCCAGGGTCTGGCTGGCGGGCGACTGGACATCGGTGTTCTGGGTCATGGCTCCGGTTTAGGCGGCGATGGCCAGGGAGGCAAACCTCGGCTGCCTATTTCCAGATGGGTTTGCCGGGCCCGGGCAGGCCAAGGCGCCCCCAGATCTCGCTGATCCGGTCGACCACGGCAGGATCCATGGTGATCTTCTCGCCCCATTCGCGGTGCGTCTCCGGCGGCAGCTTGTTGGTGGCGTCCAGGCCGATCTTGCCGCCCAGCCCGCTCTCGGGACTGGCAAAGTCCAGATAGTCTATGGGCGTGTTCTCGATCACCGTGATGTCCCTGGCCGGATCCATCCGGGTGCTCAGGGCCCACATCACGTCCTTCCAGTCCCGGGCGTTGATGTCGTCATCAACGACGATCACCCATTTGGTGTACATGAACTGCCGCAGATAGCTCCAGACGCCCAGCATCACCCGCTTGGCGTGGCCCGGATAGGCCTTCTTCATCGAGACCACGGCAATGCGGTAGCTGCAACCCTCGGGCGGCAGCCAGAAGTCGACGATCTCCGGGAACTGCTGGCGGATCAGGGGGATGAAGACCTCGTTCAGGGCCTCGCCCAGCACCGAGGGCTCGTCCGGCGGCCGTCCGGTAAAGGTGGTGTGGTAGATGGCGTCCTTGCGCATGGTGATGGCGCTGACCCGAAAGACCGGGAACTTCTCGACGCTGTTGTAATAGCCCGTGTGGTCGCCGTAGGGGCCTTCGTCCTCAAACTCGTCCAGCATGACATGGCCCTCGATGACGATCTCGGCTTGCGCCGGCACCATCAGGGGCACGGTCTTGGCCGGCACCAGGTCCAGCTTGGAGCCCCGCAGGATGCCGGCGAACTGATACTCCGACAGGGTGTCCGGAACGGGCGTCACAGCCGCCAGGATGGTGCCCGGATCGGCCCCAATCACGGCGCAGGCGGGAAGGGGCTCGCGCTTTCCGGCCTTCTTGTGCCTGCCGTAGTGCTGGGCGCCGCCGCGATGGGCCAGCCAGCGCATGATCGCCCGGTCCTTGCCCAGCACCTGCATCCGGTAGATGCCCAGGTTGAAATCGTCTTCCCGTGAGTCCGAAGGCCCCTTGGTGACGACCAGAGGCCAGGTGATCAGCGGCGCCGGCTCGCCCGGCCAGCAGGTCTGGACCGGCAGGCGGCCCAGATCGATATCCTCGCCTTTCAGCACCACCTGCTGGACTGCAGCGGTCTTGACGGTCCTTGGCCGCATGGACAGCACTGTCTGGGCCAGGGGCAGCAGCTCCAGCGCCCCCTTGATGCCGCGCGGCGGCTCGGGCTGTCGCAGGAAAGCGAGAAGCTCGCCGACTTCCCGCAGCTCCTCGCCGGTGGTGCGCGGATGACCGCCGAGGGTCACCCCCATGGCGACGCGCTTGACCGTTCCGAACAGGTTGGCCAGGCAGGGCATGTCAGACACCGTGCCATCAGCCTTGAGAACATTTTCGAACAGCACGGCCGGCCCCCCCTCCGCCAGCAGCCGGGTGCAGATCTCGGTCATTTCCAGCACGGTGGAGACCGGCTCCGTCACCCGCACCAGTTCCCCGGCCGCCTCGAGGGTGACGATGAAGTCGCGCAGGGATCGATAGGCCATGGTCGGGTCCTCCGGTGCCCGATCTAGGGCGGCGCGGGCGGGATGTCACGCAAACCGGCTGCCCCGCAACCGTTAGCGGCCCCGCAAGGAATTGCGCCTATGCAGGGGTTGACCGGAGTGATCATGGCCGACCGTCCCCTGACAGAACTGAGGATCCTTCGCTGGAGGGATGAGGGGCGCCGCTCAAGGCTGAACCAGCTCGCCATCGTCGCCGTCCTGATCTGGCTGAGCGGTCAGTCTCCGCTGGTGTTTCCCTGGGCGGTGCTCTGCGCTGCCGCCATCTGGATCGATGGTCATATCGCCCGCAGACTGAGCCAGGATCTGACCCATACCGCCCTGCGCCGCCTTTCGGCAGTGGCCCGCGTTACGTCCGGCAGTCTGTTCTCGGTGTCCGCACTGCTGATCATGCTCCAGGGGTCCGTGCTCGGACTGGCCGGAGCGCTGTTGCTGGCCGGCGCCAATACGGTCAGCAATGCCCTGCGCAACCGTGGCTCGATTCCGGCGTCCCTGCTGATGCTGACGCCGTCGATCGCCATGCTGATGCTCATCCCCTGGCTGGCCCTTCAACTGGGTGTGATCGGCAGTTTGACCGAGGCCCTTCTCCTGGCCGGAGGCGGGTTCCTCTATGCAATTTTCGTTGTCCAGATCGTCAAGGCCCTCGCCCGTGAAGCCCGCCAGTATGAGGACGCCGTAGAGGAAGCCCGCGCCGCGGCCGCTTCCCGGGACGTCTTCCTGGCCAATATGAGCCATGAAATCCGCACCCCCCTCAACGGCGTGGTCGGTGTCGCCCAGGCCCTGGCCCAGACCCCCCTCACGCCGGCCCAGCAAGAGATGGTGACACTGATCAGCGGATCAGGCCGGGTGCTTGAGCGGCTGTTGTCCGATGTCCTGGACACCGCCAAGATCGAAGCAGGGGCCTTTGCCCTGGAAGATGCTCGGTTCGAACTTCGGTCCGAGATCGAGGCTGCAGCCTATCTCATGCGCGAGACGGCGGCCGGGAAGGGACTGCTGTTCCAGGTGCATTTCTCTCAGGCGGCCGACGGGACCTTCGCCGGAGACGCGGTGAGGCTGCGACAGATCGTGGCCAACCTGGCCTCCAATGCGGTGAAGTTCACGGAAGCCGGCGGAGTGCGCCTGATCGTCGATGTCCAGGATCAGGGACCAGAAGCCCGGTTGATCGTCTCGGTTGAGGATGACGGGATCGGCTTTGACAGCCAGTCGGCCGAGCGCCTGTTCCAGCCCTTCGCCCAGGCGGATTCCAGCATCACCCGCCGGTTTGGCGGCACCGGTCTGGGGCTGAGTATCTCCCGGTCCCTGGCAGAAGCGATGGGCGGTGTCCTGACCGCCAGTTCGACGCCCGGGGTTGGCAGCCGGTTTCGGCTCGAAGTGCCCATCCATCGGATCAGTCCGGCCCAGAGCCTCTCCCCAACCGAATCGCGGAGCGATACGCTGACTTCCCACCGACCTGCAGCCGGGCTCAATGGAGCGGAGGACGCGATTGCTGATCAACAGCGCCCGCTTCGGGTCCTGCTGGCCGAAGACCACCCCACCAACCAGAAGGTCGTTCGGCTCTTTCTCGAACCGCACGGCATCGAAGTGGTGACCGCCGAAAACGGTCAGATGGCCGTCGAATTCTGGCGGTCAGGGCGGTTCGACGCCATCCTGATGGACATGCAGATGCCGGTGATGGACGGCGTGACGGCAGTGCGGCTGATCCGCGAGGCTGAGGCGGCCAGCGGCCGGGCCCGAATTCCCATCGCCATGCTCACCGCCAACGCCATGGCCGAGCATCGCACGGCGGCCCTGGCGGTGGGCGCCGATATCCACATCACCAAGCCGATCTCACCGGCCACCCTGATGGCCGGACTGATGTCGATCCTGGCGGAAGACCGGGCCGACGAACAGGACCTGCTGCAACGGGCCTGACAAGCGTCAGGACAGCCGCGCCGCCTCCCTGTCCCTGATCATCGCCTTGGTGGCCAGCTTGCGCCATTGCCGCTCCAGAAACCCCCTGGCCTGATCGGCGGTCAGGCCCTCGAGCCTCGCCAGGACAATAGGATAGTCCTTGTAGTGAGCCGTGAAGTGGAAGGTCCCGGGATCGGCCTCCAACAGAAAGTCCCGCTCGTCGGCCGGCACGCAGGACAGGACGGCGCTGCCATCCTCGGACCGAACCCGGGTAAAGAACTTGCCGCGGACCTTGAAGCTGGGCTGGCCATAGCTGGTTCCCTCGGCGGCGCCGGGAAAACTCAGGACGACGGCGGCGAACTCCTTCCCGGTCATGCCGCCGCCTCCGCCAGGATCCTGGCAAACTGCGCCGGGTCCACATTGCCGCCCGACAGGATCACCCCGGCGGTCCGCCCGTCCAGCGGCATGCGGCCGGCCAGCAATGCCGCCAGACCCGCCACCCCGCCGGGCTCGACCACCAGCTTCAGCCATGCGAAGGCATGGCGCATGGCCTCTTCCACCTCCGCGTCGGTCACGGTCAGGATCCCGGCCAGGCGCTGCTGGTTGATCGGAAAGGTCACGGCGCCGGGGGAGGGCGACATCAGGGCGTCGCAGATGGACCGCGCCGCCGGATCGACCCGCTCCCTCTGGCCGCTGGCCAGGGAGCGAAGGGTGTCATCATAGGCCGCCGGCTCCACCCCCCAGACCTTCGCATCGGGGACCAGGGCCGCCATGGCGGTTGCAGTCCCGGCTGCCAGCCCGCCGCCGCCCACCGGGGTCAGGACGAGGTCCAGGGCCGCGCCGGCCTGCGCCGCCTGAGCGGCCATCTCCAGGGCTGCCGTGCCCTGGCCAGCAACGATGAACGGATCATCGAAGGGCCAGACGATGGTCATGCCCCGGTCGGCCGAGATCTGTCGGGTCAGGACGTCCCGGTCGTCGCGATAGCGGTCATAGAAGATGACCTCGGCGCCATAGGCCCTGGTATTGGCGATCTTCATCTGCGGCGCATCCTGCGGCATGACGATCACCGCCGGGGCGCCGACCATACGCGCCGCCAGGGCCACGCCCTGGGCATGGTTGCCGCTGGAACAGGCCACCACGCCCCGGATCCGTTCCTCGTCACCCAGCCGCGAGATCCGGTTCATGGCGCCGCGAAACTTGAAGGCCCCGCCCCGCTGCAGCGTCTCGGCCTTCAGCAGCACCCGCCCGCCCAGCCGATCGTTCAGGGCCGGGCTCTCGATCAACGGCGTCCGCACTGCCAGACCTTCCAGTCGGTCAGCGGCGGACTGGATATCGGCAAGGGTCACGGACATGGCGGGCCTCTTCGTCAGCATCGCTCGCCTCGATACTGCCTCGTCGGGCCGGCGCAAAGCCTGCGCCGAGCCTGAGCGGGGATCTTCTCCTTCGGTAGAGAGGGACCATCGCGCAGCGATGGTGGAGAGGGTCCCCGCCGCCGGGTCGGCTTACCTTGCATTCCTCGATTCCGCAGTGCTCCCAAGCGATCACTGTCCCCCGCCCTTCCCACAGTCCTCGCGACCGGCTTTAATCCCGCAAAACCCCCTTCAAAGGAACCTGCATGGACAGCCTGGCCATTGACCGTGACGCTTGGACCGCCGCCGGGGAGGCCGGACTGCATGAGGCGATCGAGCTGCGCCGGGCCATACACCGGGAGCCGGAACTGGGCCTGCACCTGCCCCTGACCACCCAGAAGGTGCTGAAAGCGCTGGAGGGCCTGCCGCTGGAGATTCGCCAGGGTCCCTCCACCACGGGCGTGCTGGCCATCCTGCGGGGCAGTCCCAATGGCCGGACCGTCCTGCTGCGCGGCGACATGGACGCCCTGCCCCTGACCGAGGACACCGGACTGGAGTTTTCCAGCGGCATCACCGGCGCCATGCATGCCTGCGGCCATGACACCCATGTGGCCATGCTGGCCGGGGCGGCCAAGGCGCTCTGCGCCCGCCGCGACACCCTTCCGGGCACGGTCATGTTCATGTTCCAGCCCGGCGAGGAAGGCTGGCACGGAGCCCGCCACATGCTGGATGACGGCCTGATCGATCCCCTGCCGGATGCGGCCTTCGCCCTGCATATCTCGCCCAACATGCCGACCGGAACCTTCGCCAGCCGGACCGGCGCCCTGCTGGCCTCTTCCGATTCGATCCGCATCCGGGTGGTCGGGGCCGGCGGCCATGCCTCCATGCCCCAGGACGCCATCGACCCGCTGCCGGTGGCCTGCGAGATCGTCACGGCCCTGCAGAGTTTCGTGACGCGGCGGGTCTCGGTGTTCGACCCGGCCGTCATCACCATCGCCCATATCGAGGCCGGGACCACCTACAACATCATCCCCGAGGACGCCCGCATGCGCGGCACCGTCCGCACCCTGTCCGAGCGCACCCGGGCCATCGCCCATGAGGGCATCCGCAAGGTCGCCGAGCATGTGGCCGCCGCCCATGGCTGCCGCGCCGAGGTGGAGATCGAGAAGGGATTTCCGGTGACTGTGAACCATGCGGCGGCGGTGAACCTGGCCGAACGCACCGCCAAGGCCCTCTATGGCGACAGCGCCTGGCACACCATGGACAACCCCATGATGGGCGCCGAGGATTTTTCCTATGTCCTGCAGAAGGCGACCGGGGCCATGGCCTTCCTGGGGGCCGCGCCCGTGGGGGTCGGCGGCGACTACCGCGCCTGCTGCGCCCTGCATTCCAACCGCATGACCCTGGACGAACAGGTCATGGCCCGGGGCATCGCCATGCATTGCGCCTTTGCCGAGGCGGTGCTGGCCGGCGAAATGGAGGCCTGACCGGTCCCGCTAAAGGGTCTCAAGCCCCGCCTGCAGGGCCAGAAGGTCAGCAGGCAGCGGCGTCTCGAAGCGCAGGGTTTCCCGCGTGATGGGATGTACAAACCCGAGGACCGCCGCATGCAGGGCCTGGCGCTCCAGGCCCGCTGCAGCGATGGCCTCCCGCACCGCCGTGGCCGGGGCGCTGGAGCCATAGATGGGGTCGCCCAGGCAGGGATGGCCCTTGCTGGACAGATGCACCCGGATCTGGTGGGTGCGGCCGGTTTCCAGCCGGCATAGCACCTTGCCGGCCATGGGCTTGTCATCCGGGCCATAGACCGCCTCGACGCTGTAGTGGGTCTTGGCCTCCCGGCCGCCGGTGCGCAGGATGGCCATCTTCTTGCGGTCATGATGGCTGCGACCGATCCGGCCCTCGATGCTGCCGCTGCGGGGACGCGGCGCGCCCCGGACAAAGGCGACATAGGCCCGCTCGATATCGTGGCGGGAAAACAGGTCCGACAGCCCCGTATGGGCGGCATCGGTCTTGGCCGCCACCATGACCCCGGTGGTCTCCTTGTCCAGGCGATGCACGATGCCGGGCCGCATCACCCCGCCAATCCCCGACAGGCTGGCGGCGCAGTGATGCAGCAGGGCGTTGACCAGGGTGCCACGCTCGGTGCCGGGGGCCGGATGGGCCGCCATGCCGGCCGGCTTGTCGATGACGATCAGATAGTCGTCCTCAAACAACACGGTCAGGGGAATGGCCTCGGCCTGGGGCTCGGCGGCCGTGGGCGGGGGCACCAGGATCTCGTAATGACCGGCTGCGGCCTTGGACGAGGCGTCGGACAGGGTCACGCCGTCGCGGGTGATCATTCCCGCCGCCAGCAGGGCCTGGACCCGGCCGCGGGACAGCTCCGGCAGACGATCCGAAAGGGTCTTGTCCAGCCGCTTGCCGGCCTGTTCCGGCGGCAGATCGACCGTCCGGATGTCGCCGACCTCCAGATCGGGGTCGTCCAGCTCGGTCTCGTCGGTGTCCCGGTCAGGGGGTGTCATCCGTCATGGCTCCAGTCGCGCCGGCGGCGCAGCCCCCGACATCGGCCCGCGGGACGCTTCGCGCAACAGCCGATGTGGCCGCCGGACAGGGCGAGCAGCGGCTGACGCATGGCTCGCCCTTGAAGGTCCGCTCGATTCGGGGTTCATCAGTCGCCAGGATGCGACCGCGCCCGGACGTCATACGGCTGTTGTGCGGCGGGATCAGACAGGTCTGCACATCAGACGGGGAAAGAGACGCCATGACGATCGACCGCAGACGCCTGCTGACCCTCGCGGGCGCCGGAGCCGCCGCCTCCGCTGGACAGTCCCATGCCGCTCCCGCGTCGGTTACCTTTCTCCACGGCGTCGCCAGCGGCGACCCGCTACAGGACCGGGTCATTGTCTGGACGCGGGTGACCCCGCCGGTCGGCGCCGCCGGCCAGATCCAGGGTGAACTTCGGATCGGCACGGATGCCGGGCTTGATCGCAAGACCCTGACGAAGTTTCTGAAAGTGGGCGCCGCCGCTGACCAGGACTGGACGGTCAAGGTGGATGTCACCGGGCTCAAGCCCGGGACCGAGTATTTCTACCAGTTCCGCTTTGGCGAGGTTGCCTCGCCGGTCGGTCGCACCCGCACCCTGCCGGACGGCAGGACCGAGGACGTGGTCCTGGCCGTGGCCAGCTGCTCGCTCTATCCCAATGGCCATTTCAACGCCTATGGCGCCATTGCCGCCATGGAGCGGGTCGATGCGGTCATCCACCTGGGCGACTACATCTATGAATATGGCGCGGCCGCCACCGACTATGGCATGAGCTCGCCGGTTGCGGCGAGCCGCCCCCATGATCCGCCGCACGAGATCGTCAGCCTGGCCGACTATCGCCGTCGCCATGCCCAGTACAAGTCAGACCCCCAGCTTCAGGCCGCCCATGCCCGGGCGCCCTGGATCGTGGTCTGGGACGACCATGAATCCGCCAATGACAGTTTCCAGTCCGGCGCTGAAAACCATAACCCGGACAAGGGCGAGGGCGACTGGGCGACCCGCAAGGCCGCCGCTCTCAAGGCCTATTACGAATGGATGCCGATCCGCCGGACCGGCGCCCTGCCCGAGGCCATCAACCGCAGCTTCCGGTTTGGCGATCTGGCGTCCCTGGTCATGGTCGAGACCCGCCTGACCGGCCGGACCGAGCAACTGGACCTGCAGACCGACCTGTTGGTCGACGGGAAGCCGGATTTCCCGGGCTTCTTCCGCAAGCTCAATGACCCGGCCCGGCAGCTCATGGGGCCGGACCAGGAATCCTGGCTGGCCGGAGAACTGACCCGCTCGATCAAGGCGGGTGAGACCTGGCAGGTGCTGGGCAACCAGATCGTCATGGGCAAGGTCTATACGCCGGACCTGCGCAAGCAGATGGGCGATGAGGCCTTTGGCGCCATGCTGGCCCGGCTGCCGGACTATATCCGGGGCCGGATCGCCGCCTCGGCCGCCCTGGCCGGCGTGGATGTGCCGCTCAATCTCGACCAGTGGGACGGCTATCCGGCCGCCCGGGAGCGGGTCTACGAGATGTTCAAGGCCGCCAAGGCCCGGCCCATCGTCCTGGCCGGCGACAGCCATTCCTTCTGGGCCAATGAACTCCATGACAGGGCCGGCGCCCTGGTGGCGGCCGAATTCGGGACCACCGGCATCACCAGCCCCGGCTTCTCGGACCTGCTGCCCGACGCGCCCCTGGGCGCGGCCCTGGTGGCCCGCAACCCGGAAGTCAAATATGCCGACTCCGCCGCCAAGGGGTTCGTGAAACTGACCCTGACCCGCAGCGTCGCCAAGGCCGAGATGATCGCCGTCTCGACCATCCTGTCGCCGGACTACGAGGTCGCCAGCCTGGCCAGTTTCGAGGTCAAGCCGTTGCCGACTGGCGGCGTCAGCAGCTTTGCAGGCTGACAGAGCTGGCTACGGACTCTCGATCAGGGCGCCGTTCGTAACCTGCCGGTAGAAGCAGGAGCGGAAGCCCACATGACAGGCTCCGCCGTCGCCCTCGGGCCGGACCTTCAGCAGGACGGCATCTTGGTCGCAGTCCAGCCGGACCTCGACGACGGTCTGGACCTGACCGCTCGTCTCGCCCTTCTTCCAGAGGCTGTTGCGGGAACGGCTGAAGTAATGCGCTTGGCCGGTGTCCAGCGTCAGCCGCAGGGCCGCATCATTCATCCAGGCCAGCATGAGCACTTCGCCGGTATCGGCGTGCTGGGCAATGGCGGCGATCAGGCCGGCGGCGTCAAAGCGGGGCGCAATCACTGCGCCCCGTTCCAGGGCGGCTGGGTCCGGAGCAGTGGGAAACAGGCTCAAGGCTGACCTCCGTGGCCACCCTCCCCATGGCGGGGAGGGATGACGGTAGGGCTATTTGCCGGCGTTGACGAAGTCCAGGAACCGGGACCGCAGGCTGGGATCGGTCTTGAACACGCCCCGGAACTGGGTGGTGATGGTCGAGACGTGACGGTGGTGCACGCCGCGAGTGGTCATGCACTGGTGTTCGGCATCGATCAGGATGGCCACCCCGGCGGGCTTCAGGCTGTCGCAGATGGCGTCAGCAATCTGCTGCGTCATGGTTTCCTGGGTCTGCAGGCGCTTGGAGAAGATCTCCACCACCCGTGCCAGTTTCGAGATCCCGACGACGCGGTTCGTGGGCATATAGGCGACGAACGCCTTGCCCAGGAACGGCGCCATATGGTGCTCGCAATGGCTTTCGACCTCGATGTCCTTGAGCATGACGATGTCGTCATAGCCCTGGACGTCTTCAAAGATGCGCGACAGTTCCTTGCCGGGATCGGCGGAATAGCCTTCGAACCATTCGGCATAGGCATCGACCACCCGCTTGGGGGTATCGATCACGCCTTCGCGGCGGGGATCATCGCCGGCCCAGGCGATCAGCGTGCGGACCGCTTCCATGGCGGCTTCGCGGCTGGGCCGGGGAAAGGGTTCAAGATCGAGGCTGGCGGCGCCGACAAGGGTTCGTTCGCGGCTCATGGCGTCCATGTTCAGAGGGCCTTCCGGGGCTGAGTTGCGCCAGGGCGACCATCACCCCGGAATGACGCGTGCCACCCCAATCACGTCGCGGCTGAGGCGTGGCCTCAGACAGCGACCACAGCTATATGGGACGGCCCGGCAACCCGGCAACCTCTTACGCGACGTCAGTATCTCATGACCCTCAAGCTGTATGACACCATGACCCGGGCCAAGCAGGTCTTCGTTCCGGCCGATCCGGACCGGGTGACCCTCTATGTCTGTGGTCCGACGGTCTATGGCTATGCCCATATCGGCAATGCCCGGCCGGTCGTGGTCTTCGATGTGCTGTTCCGACTGCTCCGCCGGCTCTATGGCGAAAACCACGTTGTCTATGCCCGCAACGTCACGGACGTGGACGACAAGATCAACGCCAAGGCGGCCGAGGAGGGGGTCGAGATTTCGGTGATCACCGAGCGCTACCTGGCGGCCTATCACTCGGACATGGACGCCCTCGGCGCCCTGCGGCCCAGCCTCGAGCCCCGGGCCACGGCACATATGGGTGCGATCATCACGATGATCGGGGCCCTGATCGACCGCAGATCGGCCTATGCGGCGGATGGCCATGTCCTGTTCGACACCCAGAGCTTTGCCGACTACGGCCAGCTTTCGGGCCGTCCCCTGGATGAAATGATCGCCGGCGCCCGGGTCGAGGTTGCGCCCTACAAGCGTCATCCGGCCGATTTTGTGCTGTGGAAGCCGTCAAAGCCGGGCGAGCCGCAATGGGATTCGCCCTGGGGCGCCGGCCGCCCCGGTTGGCATATCGAATGCTCTGCCATGATCGAACAGACCCTCGGCCTGCCTATCGACATCCATGGCGGCGGCATCGACCTGGTGTTTCCCCACCATGAGAACGAGGTGGCCCAGGGCCGCTGCGCCCATGACCTGCCCGGCTATGCAGGGATCTGGTTGCACAACGGCTTTCTCGACATGGCCGGAGAGAAGATGTCCAAGAGCCTGGGCAATGTGATCATCCCGCATGAACTGCTGAAGGCCGTTCCGGGCGAGGTGGTCCGCTGGGCCCTGCTCAGCGCCCAGTATCGCCAGCCCCTGGACTGGACCGAAAGCCTGATGGAGCAAAGCCGCAAGGCCCTGGACCGGCTCTATGGAACCCTGCAGGACGCCTCCAGGATTCTCGGCGACGCAACGACCGCCGCCGGGACTGCCCCGGATGTCGAGGGAGATGGCGTGAGCCTGGTCGCCGAGGCCCTGCTTGACGACCTCAACACGCCCCAGGCCCTCAGCGGCCTGTTCCGCCTGTCGGATCAGCTGCGCGAGGCCATCGGCGAGGGCGACACCGAAGGCCTGCTTCGGGCCCGTCAGGACCTGCTCACCGCCGGCGGCCTGCTGGGCCTGCTGCAATCAGCGCCGGCCCAGTGGTTTCAGGGCGGGGCGGCGGACGGCCTCAAGGACCAGGTCGAGGCCCTGCTGGTCCAGCGCGCCCAGGCCCGGGCCGGCAAGGACTGGCCCACGGCGGACAGGATCCGGGGTGAACTGGACACCCTCGGCGTGGTGGTGATGGATGGCCCGCAAGGGGCCAGCTGGCGGCTCAAGGATCCGGTCTGACGGAAGGGCCTCAACCCCTTTCCCGCCCTGGATAATTCCAGTATTCCACAACTATGGAACAACTGAGCGCCGTCGCAGCCCTGTCCGCCCTGGCCCATCCGGGGCGGCTGGAGATTTTCCGCCTCCTGGTCCGGGCCGGGGCAGGGGGGCTGCCGGCCGGCGAGATCAGCCGCGCGACCCAGACCCTGCCCAATACCCTGTCCTCCAGCCTGGCCATCCTGACCCAGGCCGGCCTGACCCGCTCGCGGCGGGTCGGCCGGTCGATCATCTACAGCGCAGACTATGACGCCATGGGCGGCCTGCTGGCCTTCCTGATGGAGGACTGCTGCGGCGGCGAGCCGGCTATCTGTGAACCCGCCGTCAAGCTGGCCAGCCTGCGAGCCTGCACGCCCGGAGCCTGTTGAGCCCATGTCCCTGTTTGAACGCTATCTGACCCTCTGGGTCGGACTTTGCATTGTCGCCGGCATCGCGCTGGGCGGCCTGTTTCCAGCCCTGTTCAATGTCATCGCCGGTCTGGAGGTGTCCAGGGTCAACCTGCCGGTGGCGGGCCTGGTGTGGCTGATGATCATCCCCATGCTGCTGCGGATCGATCTGGGCAGCCTGGCCCAGGTCGGGCGGCACTGGCGGGGCATTTCCGTGACCCTGCTGATCAACTGGGCGGTCAAGCCCTTCTCCATGGCCCTGCTGGGCTGGCTGTTCATCGGCCTGCTGTTTCGCCCCCTTCTGCCGGCCGACCAGATCCAGAGCTATATCGCCGGCCTGATCATCCTGGCGGCGGCGCCCTGCACGGCCATGGTCTTTGTCTGGAGCGGTCTGGTGAAGGGCGGGCCGCATTTCACCCTCAGCCAGGTGGCGCTCAACGATGTCATCATGCTGGTCGCCTTCGGGCCCATCGTCGCCCTGCTGCTGGGTCTGGCGGCCATCACTGTGCCCTGGCAGACCCTTGCCCTGTCCGTCGGCCTCTATGTCGTGATCCCGGCCCTGCTCGCCCAACTGCTGCGGCGATGGCTGCTGTCGCGGGGGCCGTCGCACCTTGACGCCGCCCTCAAGCGGCTGGGGCCGGTCTCCATGATGGCGCTTCTGGCCACCCTGATCCTGCTGTTCGGGTTCCAGGGCCCCCAGATCATCGACCAGCCCCTGGTCATCCTGCTGCTGTCCGTGCCGATCCTGATCCAGGTCTATCTCAATGCCGGCCTGGCCTATGGCCTCAACCGGATGGTCGGCGAATCTCATGAGGTCGCCGGACCCTCGGCCCTGATCGGGGCCAGCAACTTCTTCGAACTGGCGGTGGCGGCGGCGATCAGCCTGTTCGGCCTGACCTCCGGCGCGGCCCTCGCCACCGTGGTCGGGGTGCTGATCGAGGTGCCGGTGATGCTGTCAGTGGTCGCCATCGTCAATCGCAGCCGGGGCTGGTACCAGCGCCGCCCGGCCCCTGCCGTCACCGATCCGAGCTGAGCCCATGACCGACCCCGCCATCACCGTGTTTCACAACCCCGCCTGCGGCACCTCCCGCAAGACCATCGAACTCCTGCGCGAGCGCGGCATAGAGCCGACAGTCGTCGAATATCTGAAGGTTGGCTGGACCCTGCCTCAGCTGGTCGACCTGCTGGCCCGGATGGCCGCAACCCCGCAGGATATATTGCGGGTGCGAGGAACAGAGGCCGAGGCCCTGGGCCTGTCCGACCCGGCCACCCCGGACGATGTGATTCTGCAGGCCATGGTTCGCGACCCGATCCTGGTCAACCGGCCCATCGTCGTGACGCCAAAAGGCGCCGCCCTTTGCCGGCCCCAGGAGCAGGTTCTGAACCTGCTGTAACGCACTGTTACAGTGGGTTACGGTTGTGTTCCGTCCGTGGTCGCCGCGGCAAATGGGGCGAAGCGCTTAATATTACTTGCCTTTCAACCCTAACAGCAGGCAAGAAATGGCGTGGTAGTTGCTGGGGTGCGTCCTGGCCGTACCAATTCGACGCGACGGCGACTTCCGCTACGGGGGAACCATGCAAGAGTTTGATCCGCGACGCCGGACCGTCCGACTGGCCCCTCGTCTCTTCGTGGCGGCTGCCGGACTTGCAGTTCTGGCCCTTGGCTGGCGCATGACCGCCAGCGAAGAGGCGATCATCACCCCGCCCATGGATCCGGCGACCTTCGCCGCATTGCAGCATATCGCCTTCGCCCAGGCCGAGGCCCTGCCCGGGTTCTCCCGCGGCGAGAGCATTCCGGTCGAGGTCCGGCCGGGCGAGACCCTCGAGGCGGCGGTCCAGCGCAGCGGCGTCGGCCCCGACGAGGCCCGCCAGGTCGTCCAGACCCTCTCCAGCGCCATGGACACGGTCAATATCCGCGCTGGCATGGACTTCATCGCCTCGGTCGCCAGGCCTGCCGACCACCGTGGCCCGGCCCGTCTGGTGGGCCTCTCCATGCGGACCGGCCAGGCCAGCACCATCACGGTCTCCAGAACCTTCGACGGCGCCCTGCGCCTGCGGGAAATGGAAGAAAAGGTCGCCGACGAGACCCGGGTGGCCTGCGGCGATATCCAGGGCAGCTTCCACGAGAGCGCCACCAAGGTCGGTGCGACGGCCGGCATCATGGCCGAGGCCACCAAGCTGTTCGCCCACAAGATCGACTTTTCCCGCGACATCAAGCCGGGCGACGACTTCTGCCTGGTGTTTGACCGCAAGGTCACCGAAAGCGGCCGCACCATCGAGGCCGGCGATCTGCAATATGCCGAACTGAATGGCGTGAAATTCTATGAATTCACCCGGGCCGACGGCAAGGCGCAGTTCTTCGATGAGGCCGGCAAGAACATCAAGGGCTTCCTGCTGCGCACCCCGGTGGACGGCGCCCGCATCACCAGCGGCTTCGGTTTCCGCCGCCACCCGATCCTGGGCTACAACAAGATGCACCAGGGCATCGATTTCGGGGCCGGCAGCGGCACTCCCGTCCTGGCCGCCGGCGACGGCGTGGTCGAGATGGCCGGCCGTTTCGGCGGCTATGGCAACTGGGTCAAGGTGCGCCACACCGGCGGCTATTCCACCGGCTATGCCCACCTGTCACGCTATGCCCGCGGCCTGCGGCCCGGCCAGAGCGTCTCCCAGGGCCAGGTGATCGGCTATGTCGGCAGCACCGGCCGCTCCACGGGTCCGCACCTGCACTACGAAATCTTCTACAAGGGCGCCCGGGTCAATCCGATCGGGGCCAAGGTCCCGACCGGCACCATTCTGGCGGGGGCCGAACTGGCCAAGTTCCGCAGCGCCCGGTCCCGGATCGACGCCCTGCTCGCCGCCAAGGGCCGCGAGCCCGTGGAGGACAGCAAGAAACTGGCGGGCGCCGATTTCAAGGAGGCTGACCAGGTCGGCCTGCGCAAGACCCAGGTCGCCAGTCGCGGACAGAACTGAAGCCGCTGCGACACAATCTTCCGGCCTTTCGGCAAATCAGTCGTCTGACCGGTTCCGACCCTTGACAGGACCGGATCGCGACGCCATGTGCGCCGCTCGTGGATTTGCCAGGTTGTTGACTGACATCGATCGGGCCGCCGCTATGCTGCGCGCGCCCTTCCTGAAACAGGATGTCATCCTCGCCGCCGTCAGGTCCCCGGGGTACGCCGTTGCGAGGATGTTTTTGATCCTGTCGCCGCGCCCGCCAGGCTGCCGGCCCCGCCGAGGTTTCCTCGCGGAGCCCTTCGCTGCGACCTGCGCTGCGCGATGACTGACAGGGCCGAAATATATTTTGCAAGGCCGCCGCCGGGATCTGCACCGCCCGAGAAACCGGACTGGCGGCCCTGCGATTGACGATAGCTGTAGTTTTGCGGCCCTGACCCCCAGGCGGGTTGGCGCCGCCATCGGAGATAGCGATGAGCAACACGACCGAGCAGGCCGAACAGACCGAAGCCCCCGTCGCCGACGGCCCGCTGCTGGATCTGACCGATGCCGGCGTCAAGAAATTCATCAAGCAGGCCAAGGCCCGCGGCTACGTCACCATGGACGAGCTGAACAAGGTCCTGCCCTCGGAAGAGGTCAGCCCGGACGCCATCGAAGACACCCTGGCCATGCTGTCGGAAATGGGCGTCAACGTGGTCGAGGCCGAGGAAGACGCCGCCACCGAGGAGGGCGGCGAGGTCGCCACTCGCGAGGAAACCTCGATCACCACCGAGGCCGAGTCGAAGCCCGCCTATGACCGCACGGACGATCCGGTGCGGATGTACCTGCGGGAAATGGGCAGTGTCGAACTGCTCAGCCGCGAAGGCGAAATCGCCATCGCCAAGCGGATCGAGGCCGGCCGCGACGCCATGATCCGGGGCCTTTGCGAAAGCGCCCTGACCTTCGAGGCCATCATGGTCTGGCGCGAGGAGCTGGGTTCCGGCCGCATCCTGCTGCGTGAGGTCATCGATCTGGAAGGCACCTATGGCGTGCTGTTCCCCAGCGCCCCGCCCGTCGCCGCCCCCGAGCCGGGTGACATGCCCGAGCCCGCTGAAAAGGCCGAGGGCGAGGAAAAGCCCGAGGGCGAAGACGATGAGGACGATTTCGACGACGGCGCCGGCCCGACGGTCAGCGCCATGGAGGGCGAACTGCGCGAAGGGGTCATGGCCACCCTGGACGCCATCGCCGCCGAGTTCGACGGTTTCCGCCGGCTGCAGGAAAAGCTGATGGAACGCCGGCTCCAGGGCGCCGACCTGACCGACGCAGAACGCAAGAGCTACGCCACCGCCAGCGGCGCCATTGTCGCAAAACTCAAGACCCTGAAACTCAACAACAACCGCATCGAGGCCCTGGTCGAGCAGCTCTATGCCATCAACAAGCGGCTGATGGCCCTTGAGGGCCGGCTGCTGCGCCTGGCCGACAGCTATGGCATCAGCCGCGGCGAGTTCCTGAAAGCCTATTTCGGCTCCGAGCTGAACCCCAACTGGGCCGATACGGTCAAGCAGATGGGCGTGCGCTGGACCAAGTTCGTCGAGAACGACGTCAATTCCGTCTACGACATCCGCCAGGAAGTGGCCGCCCTGGCCACCGAGACGGGCGTGCCCATCGATGACTACCGCCGCATCGTCCAGACGGTCCAGAAGGGCGAGCGCGAGGCCCGTCAGGCCAAGAAGGAAATGGTCGAGGCCAACCTGCGCCTGGTCATCTCCATCGCCAAGAAATACACCAACCGCGGCCTGCAGTTCCTGGACCTGATCCAGGAAGGCAACATCGGCCTGATGAAGGCGGTCGACAAGTTCGAGTATCGCCGGGGCTACAAGTTCTCGACCTACGCCACCTGGTGGATCCGCCAGGCCATCACCCGCTCCATCGCCGACCAGGCCCGGACCATCCGCATCCCGGTCCACATGATCGAGACGATCAACAAGATCGTCCGCACCAGCCGCCAGATGCTGCACGAGATCGGCCGCGAACCGACGCCAGAGGAACTGGCCGAAAAACTGGCCATGCCCCTGGAAAAGGTCCGCAAGGTCCTGAAGATCGCCAAGGAACCCATCAGCCTCGAGACCCCTATCGGCGACGAGGAAGACAGCCACCTGGGCGACTTCATCGAGGACAAGAACGCCATCCTGCCCATCGATGCGGCCATCCAGTCCAACCTGCGCGAAACCACCACCCGGGTCCTGGCCTCCCTCACCCCCCGGGAAGAACGGGTCCTGCGCATGCGGTTCGGCATCGGCATGAACACCGACCACACCCTGGAAGAAGTCGGCCAGCAGTTCAGCGTCACCCGCGAACGCATCCGCCAGATCGAGGCCAAGGCCCTGCGCAAACTCAAACACCCCAGCCGCAGCCGCAAGCTGCGCAGCTTCCTGGACAGCTAGGGGCCAAAATCCCCCGTCACTCCGGACGGCCCAAAGGGCCGGTCCGGGGTCCGGGGGTGACAGGGCGGCACATTTGTCGCCGCCCACGCCCGACCCGCCCTGCCGCCACGGCCAGGCGGACGTCGCAGCATTGCGCCCACTCTCGACTCCGAACCCCGGCCCGGTCATGGTTAAGGCCGAACGTCGGGGAGGGCGGCATGCTGAATCTGGAACTCATCAAGACACGGCTCAGCCATTATGGGGCGGCCTGGCTGCTCGCCTTCATGGTCTGCGCCATGGCCCTGGTGGGCGGGCCCTGGTTGCTGGGCCTGGACGTGATCGACATGTCCGACCAGGTCTTACCGGTGGCCTTCACGGTGATCGGTCTGGGCCTGATCCTGTTTCTGATCATGACCCTGGTCTCGCGGGAGTCCCTGGGAACCAAGCTGGTCCTGCTGGTCCTGACCCTCTTCCTCACCCTGCCCCTGCTCTGGTCGCCGGTCCTGGCGGCCGTGGCGGGGGCCTGGGTCGCCGAGCGGTCGATTGAATACTCCACCGCCTATGCCAGGTTCCGGATCGTGGTCGGCAACCTGATCTATCCCCTGGCGCAGATGGTGTTCAGCCGCGCCCTGTTCGAGACGGTCTGGTGGTGGATGGAATTCCTCTCCGCCTTCATCGGGTTCCTGGCCGCCCTTGAACGCGGCTGGTCCTCCGTCAAGTCGCTGCTCGGCCTGGACCGCACCCCGGCGCCTCAAGAGACCCAGGGTGAGTCCGAGCCTTCGGCTTGACGCCGCATCCGGCCTGGATCAGGTTTCTTCCATGGCCGATGGTTTCGACATTCACCTGGATGAGGACCGCGCTCGACGGCTGGCCGAGGCGGCCACAATGGCAGGACAGACGCCGGAAGCGTTTGCCCTCTCTGTCATCGATGAAGCCCTTGGCCTTTCCGTGACTGCCGACCTTGACTGGGCCGAAGACATGGCCCGGGCTACCGAGTATGACAGGACGGGCAATGGCTCGCCGCTGGATGAAGCCTTCGACCGCATCACGGCTAGGTTGACCGAGGCTCTGGCGCGACGCAATTGACGCGTCGGGTCATGATGTCCCTTGCGGCTGAGGTCGATCCCGGTGCAGCCCCAAGGGCGGTCGAGACCATTCGGTCGGCCCTCGCCACCCTGGACATGATGCCGGAGCGCGGCCGCCCCAGCCCGGTCGAGGGATTTCGAGAACTGGCCATCCCATTCGGACGCAAGGTCTATGTCGCTCGTTATCGCGTTGACGCCCGGACCGTGCTGATCACCCGCATTCATCACAGCAACGAGGACCGCCGATGAGGGTCCTGTCAGGGCAGGACGACGCCCCTGCTACTTCTTCCCGCGCAACCAGGCCGCAGCCTCACCCCTGGGGGTGCGGAGTTCGCCGCCGTCCGGGCGGGTGAGCAGTTCGGCGCCGGCGCTCAGGGCCGGCGGCAGGGCCGCGAACAGGGATCGGGCAGCCTCGGGGTCCCGGGTGCGAAACACCCACTGTCCCATCATCTGATGTTCGGTGATCTTCTGGCCGCTGGTCATGTCCCTGGAGTCTCTAGCCTGTCTGTTGAGACCAAGACTGGCGCCGGCAACCTGAACGCCGGCTGAGGACGGCCTGCAGGGTCTGGCAAGGTGTGTTAGGCTGGGACAGAAGGAGCCCCGCCATGCGCACCCTGACCCTCGCCGCCACAGCCGCCCTTGTTCTCGCCCTGTCCGGCCTGCCCGCCGCCGCCGCCCCGCCCGGGGGAATGACTGCGCGGGGTCCGGACACCCGGATCATCTGCCTCGATGTGGGGGGCGAGACCCGGCCGGCCCTTTGCCGGGCCTCCTCCAGCCGGATCGACCAGAGCGACATCCTCTGTCTCTGCGAAAATGCCCAGCGGGTCACGGCTCCGGTCTGCGGCGCCGGCGAGCGTCCCCAGGCCGAAAGCCGGCTGTTCGAAAAGGCCCGCAAACTGGCGGCCCGGGACGGCAGCCTGGTCGGCGATCTCTATGAAGGCCGGCGGATGTGCATCCGCGCCCGAAACGGCTGATCCGGCGCCGGTTCAGCGCCAGCCGTAGTTGAAGCTGATCGACACCCGTTCGGTCTCTGCCCTATTGGCCGGCACCTCGTGGCGCAGCCAGCTTTCCCACATCAGCAGGGTGCCCTCCACGGGACTGACATAGACAAATGTCTGCTGGTCCGCCGGCGCGCCCGCCAGCCGTCCAGGGGCGGCCATCATCATCGGCAGCCGCGGATCCTCCAGCTTCAGGCCCGAGGCGCCCGGCGGCGCCACCACATAGACCGTGCCGCTGATCACGCTGTGGGGGTGGATGTGGCCCGTATGGGTCCCGCCTGGTTCCAGGACATTGACCCACAGACTGTCCAGCCGCAGCCGGCCGTCCGCCAGATCCAGTCCCAGCTCGGCCGCAAAGGCCTTTGCATGGCGGTCCAGCTGCTTCTTCAGATCAGCCATGGCGCTGGCCCGGGTCCAGAGGGGGCCGGGCGAGGCATAGGAGGTATAGCCGGGATAGTGGTGGGCCTCTGACCAGGCCTGCCCCGCCTCATCCTCCTGCGCCATCATCGCGCAGACATCGGCCAGGTCTTCCATCAAGGCCGCCCCGCCCGGAGACCCGGCCAGCTCGGCGCGATAGAGACGGGTGGCGAACAGCAGCTGCGTGGTCATCCCGGCGGGTTAGAGGGCCGCAGGCGGCCTGTCAAAAGCAAGGCGCCTCCCCCAGGCCGGCGGTCCGGGTCTGCGAAACAGCCCGGCAATCACCGTAACCCCTCACCCTCCCATGCTGCGCATGGGCCCTTCCCTCTCCCTTCAGGAGGGGTAAATTATTGATCAAGATAGCTTTTTTACCTCTCCCAAAGGGAGAGGGAGGGGCCCGCGACGCGAAAGCGTCGTGGGAAGGTGAGGGGTTACGGTCTCTCCGGAGTGGCGGCCACAGCCCGTCTGGTGGCCGAATAGGGATCGTCGACGACCCGGCTCGTGACGTTGAACATCATGGTCGCCCGGCGTCCCGGCTCATAGGCGGGCCATTGCGGGGCCAGGGCAGTGTTGGGGTTGCCCGATTTTGCAAAGGCCAGCCAGGCGCCGCTCATCTGGGCCGCCAGGATGTCCGGCTCCGGTCCCGCGCCCAGCTGCACCCTGGCCTTGTCGACATTGGCGAACACCAGGGGAATCTCCAGGGTATGGGGCGACTTGAAGGGCCCGACCGGGGTCTCCCACTCCAGCAGATAGAACCAGGCCTTCGCCCGCCCCTGGGCGGCCTTGCGCTCGGCGATCTGCACCGATCCGGCGAACATCCGGCCATAGGTGGTCAGGTGGCAGGCCAGGTAGGTCGGCGAATAGTCCGGGAAATCGGCCTTCAGGGCGGCGACAACCGCGCCCGCTCGCTCCCCGAACAGGGCGCCCGCCATCTTCATCAACCCGGCCTCGTCCAGTTTTCCGAACCAGGGGGCCGAGGCCATGAACAGGGTCATCTCGTCCTTGTTGAGGCCGATCAGCACCGGCACATCGGCGCTGATCTCCGGCGCCGCCGGGTCCCAGGGCTGGGCTGGCAGCACGACGCCGTCCACCACAGGCGCGAAGCCGGTCCGGTCGAACCCGGCGCCCGGCTGTTTCTTTTCGGCCTCATAGGCGGCGGCCAGCAGTTTTTCGGGCGGAACGGCCCGCAGCCCGGCGACATCGTCCGCCGCCAGGCCAAGGGCGGCCGCCAGGTCGGCCCTCAGGCCGTCGGCCCGGTCGGCCGGCACGGCCCGCACTCCGGGACCGCTCTGGATGATGGCCCGGTGGAACAGCCCCTTTGCCGCCGGCATGGCCATCAGGTAGCTGACCTTGGCTCCCCCGCCGGACTCGCCAAAGATCGTGACATTGCCGGGGTCGCCGCCAAAGGCCGCGATATTGGCCTTCACCCAGTCCAGCGCGGCGACGATGTCCAGCATCCCGGCATTGCCGCTGCCCGGAACCCCCGGCAGGTTCAGATAGCCGAAGACATTCAGGCGGTGATTGATCGTCACCACCACCACATCGCCCCGGTCGGCCAGGCTGGCGCCGTCATAGGTCGCCCAGGCGCCGGAGCCATAGGCGAACCCGCCGCCATGCAGCCAGACCATCACCGGCCGGTTGCGGCCGTGGCGGGCCTTGCGGGTCCAGACGTTCAGATAGAGGCAGTCCTCGCTCTGGCTCTCGACATCCTTGCGGACCGGAAACACCGCCTGCAGGGCCTTGCCCATCTCGGAGGTCGGGTTGACGGAAGATGGCGAGGGCATCTGGATGGCGGCATGGCCAAAGGCGCCGGCCGAGAAGACCTCGCGCCGCAGGGCGGGAGGCCTGGGCGGCGCAAACCGCAGGTCGCCCAGCGGCGGCGCGGCATAGGCCAGACCCAGGAAGGTCTCCACCGGGGCGCCCGCAACCCCGGTCACCGGACCCTGAGCCGTCATGACCCGGGGCAGGGCCCTGGCCAGGGCCTGGGGCGATGCCGCCAGGGCCGCCCCCGCCACGCCCAGTGACAGCAGCGATCGCCGGTTCAGCCTCTTGTCCTGCAGGGTCATCCTCGCCTCCCAGCGCCGTTTTGCCCGATGGGGTATCGCAGGTTTTTCAGGCCGTCGAGGCCTGCTCCCCCTTTCCGTCCTGCGACTTACCGGCGATAACCCTGTCCAAACAAACGTTCGGGAGACATGTCATGAAGGCCGCTGTTCTGCGCGAGGTGGGCAAGCCCCTCCTGATCGAAGAGGTCCGCATCGGAAAGCCGGGCCCGCATGAGGTGCTGATCCGCACCGTCGCCGCCGGGGTCTGCCATTCGGACCTGCATTTCGTCGAGGGCAAGTATCCCCATCCCCTGCCGGCCGTGATCGGCCATGAGAGCGCCGGGATCGTCGAGGCGATCGGCAGCGAGGTCCGCACCTGCAAGGTCGGCGACCACGTCATCACCTGCCTGTCGGCCTATTGCGGCCACTGCAACCACTGCCTGACCGGCCACATGTCCCGCTGCATCAGCCCGGACGTGCGCCGCGACAAGAAGGACGAGCCGCGGCTGTTCCGGGAAGACGCCGACGCGCCGAACATGAACCAGTTCCTCAACCTCTCGTCCTTTGCCGAGATGATGCTGATCCACGAGCATGCCTGTGTGGCCATCCGCAAGGACATGCCCCTGGATGTCGCCGCCCTGATCGGCTGTTCGGTGACCACCGGGGTCGGCGCGGTCATCCACACCTCCAATGTCCGTCCGGGTGAAACCGTCGCGGTCATCGGCTGTGGCGGGGTGGGCCTTGCGGCCGTCAATGGCGCGGCGATCGCCGGCGCCGGCCGGATCATCGCCATCGACATGCATGGCTCCAAGCTGAACCTGGCCAAGGAGTTCGGCGCCACCGACGTGGTCGACGCCAGCCAGGGCGACCCCGTCGCCCAGGTCCTGGAAATGACCAGCGGCGGCGTTCAGCACAGCTTCGAAGCCATCGGCCTCAAGGCGACCACCGAACAGGCCTTCCGCATGCTGGCCCGGGGCGGCACCGCCAACGTCATCGGCATGATCCCGATCGGCGTGAAGATCGAACTGCACGGCGCCGACTTCCTGGGCGAAAAGCGCATCCAGGGATCCTTGATGGGCTCCAACCGCTTCCCGGTCGACATGCCCCGGTTCGTCGACTTCTACATGACCGGCAAGCTGAAGCTGGACCAGATGATCAGCCGCCGCATCAGGCTCGACCAGGTTAATGAAGCCTTCGAAGAACTGAAGCGCGGCGAGCTGGCCCGCTCGGTCATCGTTTTCGACGCCTGATCGGCCGGTCCCGATTCATGTCGCTCAACTTGCCTGCAAGGCAGGCTGAGCGACATGATCCACCCGGTGACGCCTGGGCCTTGTTGGCCTGCATCTTCGGAAAGCGGTTTCAGCCTGTCGCCCGGATCGACTTCAGGAACGCGACCTCTTCCGGATGTCTATCCAGAAGTTCGATCAGACCAACAGCGGCATCGCTAGGTGGGGTCGCGCCGCTTTCGTATTTCTGGAATGCGCGACGTCCGCCGCCGATGATGCGGCCGGCCTCTTCCTGGGTCAGCTTCAGGCGTTTGCGAACCGCGCGAACATGGGCGGCGTATTCCGCTTTCAGCGCTTGAAACACCTCATCGGATTGCGCCAGGTCTGCGCCTGTGTGGATCGAGTCGCTGTCGTCATCCGGATACCATCCCGGCACATCCACCAGGCGATTCCTCGAGCCGAACGAGACCAGCTGCTGTCGAACGTCCCGGCGCAAGGTCTTGCCGGTCTCGGGATGGATGCGGGTGTCAGTCATCCTGATCCTCCTTGAACGATGTTAGCCTGACGTCGAGAAGCGTCTCGCCAGCGAACTTCAAATAGAGTCAAATTCCATCCCAGGGCATGTTGTAGGTGTCATGCCAGACCCTGGAATTGGGCGGGCTGTGCGCCGTTTCAGATTTGACGAAATCAGTGATCTCAAGGTCCTCAATAGCGTCCACGATATCATCAAGTCCGTAACCCAGCGCCCGGGCGCCCTGCATGGCGCTGCGGGTAATCTCCAGGTCTTCCTTCCTGGCGAACCTTGCCTTGACCGCTGCCAGATCATGGTGCGGCTTTCGTTTGATCGCCATGAAAACATACACCTTGAAGGTTGATTTTCAAGTCGCCCTTTCCAACTGTCGCCGGAAGGGGCAGAGCTTCAATTCATCCAGGCCGACGCCTCGCCCTCTTCGGACCAGGCGCCGCTGTCCACCAGCCGCTTCAGCAGGTCCCGTTCGGTCTTGAGCTTCATCAGGATCTTGCTGTCCTGGTCGCGTTCCAGGTCCTGTTTGGCGGTCTCGACGGCCCGTTCCAGGGCTTCCAGCTTGATCATCAGGTCGAAGGCCAGGGACCAGAGCTGCCGCGCCCTGGCCGGTTCCAGGTCCGCCGCCAGGAAGGCCGCCCCGGCCGAGCGGGCGACCTGGGCCAGCTGGTCGAACACCCCCTCGCCAAAGCCTCGCGCCTCCAGCCTGCGACGCACCGAGGCCGCATCCACCACATCGGTCTCGAACCGGTACTGCACCAGTTCGTCGGCCAGCCGGGCAAGCCGCTGGTCACAGAAGCCGCGCACGCTGACCAGCTCGACCTTGTCGTCCAGCATGTGCGGGTCCTGCAGCACCGCCTGGGCCAGGGCTGCGGCCAGGGGCCGGGGCGAGGTCCGCATCCGGCCGACCGACTCCCGGGTCTGGTCAAAGGGTCCGGTCGGGCCTGCCGGTTTGCCCCGGACTCCGTCCCAGCGCTTGCGGGACATCTCCCGCGCCGCCGCCCCGACGGTGAAGACCGGTCGGCTGGTCGGCCAGAGCTGTTCGTAGCGGCCCAGCAGGTCCTCGCGATAGGCGTCGGCCAGGTCCTTGTCGGCTATGGTGGCGGCGATCTTGCGCAGCCGCACCTTCAGCCCGGCCCGGCGCTCCGGCGTGTCCAGGGGCTCCAGGTCGCGCTCGCGATGGAACAGCTGCTCGACAAAGGCCGTGGTGTCGGCCAGCTGGCTCTTGAGGGCGATAGGCCCCTGTTCGCGCAGGACATCGTCCGGGTCCTTGCCGCCGGTGACGATGGCGAAGCGGAAACTGCGGCCCGGCCGGATCAGGGGCAGGGCCCGGTCGATGACCGAATTGGCCGCCCGGCGGCCGGCGGCGTCGCCGTCGAAGCTCAGGGTCGGCTCCGGATGCAGCCGCCACAGCACCTCCATCTGGTCTTCGGTCAGGGCCGTGCCCAGGGGCGCCACGGCCGCGATCCCGGCGCGCTGGCAGGCGATGGCGTCCATGTAACCCTCGACCACCACCAGGGCCGCATCGGCCCCGCTTCCATGCATCAGCTTGCGGGCCTCGGGCAGGCCATAGAGCAGCCGGCCCTTGGAAAACAGCGGGGTCTCTGGACCGTTCAGGTACTTGGCCCGGGCGGCGGGATCCATGGCCCGGCCGCCGAAGGAAACGATCCGGCCCCGGGCGTCGGCGATGGGAAAGATGATCCGGTCCCGGAACCGGTCGAACGGGGCGGCGCCGTCTTCCGGCGAGATCAGCAGGCCGGCCTCGACCAGTTCCGGGGCCCGGGCGCCCTTGGCGATCAGATAGTCCTTCAGGGCGTTTCGACCGGCGGGCGCGAACCCCAGGCCAAACCGGCTCCATTCGCCCTCGGGCAGGCCGCGGCGCTCCAGATAGGCGCGGGCGTCCCGGCCGGAGGGTCGGCGCAGTTCGCCCTCGAACCATTTCGCGGCCAGCGCGATCCAGTCCGACAGGCCCTGCCGGCGCTTCTCGGTCTCGGCGGCCTGGGGGTCGGGGGCGGGCAGGGGCACCCCGGCCTCGGCCGCCAGCCGCTCCACGGCCTCGGTAAAGCTGAGCCGCTCGGTTTCCTGGAAAAAGGCGATCAGGTCGCCATGCTTGCCGCTGCTGAAGTCGTGGAAGAAGCCCTTGTCGTCATTGACGAAGAAACTCGGTGACCGCTCCTTGGTGAAGGGCGACAGTCCGACGAATTCCCGGCCCTGGCGCTTCAGCTTCACGGTCTTGCCGATCACGTCCGACAGCCGGACGCGGGTCTTGATCTCCTCCAGGAACCGATCGTCGAAACGCATGTGTCCATTAGGCCCCGCCGGGGCCGCAATTCAACTCCGGCCATTCAACCGGCGGCCTTCATCGCTGGCGCCCGAGGGCCATCCGTGGCCTTATGGTGAACAAGACGCTGGCGTCCGACCCTTGAAGGAGAATGTCCATGGTCTGGTGGTGGTGGATAGCGCCGGCGGCGGCGGCTCTGTTGGGATCGGTCGTCCTGATCCGGGGCCTGGGGTCCCTGTTCAGCGGTCGGTTCGTGGGCGGCCTGTTCGGCTCGGCCGTTGGCGGCGCCCTGCTGGCGGCCGGCGCCGTGACCGCCCTGGCGGCCCTGGATGTCCAGACCTATGCCCGGCTGACCTATGAACGGCCTGTGGCCTCCCTGGAATCCCGGCAGCTGGGACCGCAGCTGTTCGAGGTCACCCTGACCGAACCGCCCAGCGAGGCCAACGCCACCGGCCGCAGCCAGCGCTACGAGATCCATGGCGATGAATGGCGGATCGAGGCGCGGGTCCTCAAATGGAAACCCTGGGCCAATATCCTGGGCCTGGACAGCCAGTACCGGCTGGACCGCCTGTCGGGACGCTATGAGTCCACCCAGGACGAACTGACCGCGCCGCGCAGCGCCTATGACCTGGGTCCCGAACCCGGCAATGTCGATCTCTGGAAGATCGCGCGAAAATCAAAGCGCTATGCGCCGATGGTCGACAGTCTCTATGGCGGCGGCGCCTTCATGCCCATGGCCGACGGCGCCCGCTATGAGGTCTGGCTCACCCAGAACGGCCTGATCGCCCGGCCCACCAACCCGGCGGCCAATGCTGCGGGCGCCGGGGGGTGGCGTTAGGTCTCGTTGCCCTCAGGCGGGTTTGGTTCTAGGCCCCTGCCCCTCAAGCGCCGGGAAAGGGCCAGGATCATGGAAGTCAGGGACAGCAACGGCACGGTTCTCGCCGACGGCGACAATGTGATCCTGATCAAGGACCTCAAGGTCAAGGGCTCCGGCGGGGTGACCATCCAGCGGGGAACCCTGATCAGGGGCATCCGACTCACAGACGACCCGGCCGAGATCGAATGCCGCGCCGAAAAGGTCCGCGACCTGGTCCTGCGGACGGAGTTTGTGAAAAAGGCCTGAGTCCCCGGCCGGGCCCGCTTCGACCCGTTGGTAATCCGCCAAGGCTTGTCTGCTATCCCTCCAACCTTTCGGAGGCCCTACCCGGTGCAGCCAGCGCCACAGACCGAACTTGAACCGCCAAGCCTTCAGGCGATCTGTGCTGTGGTGCTGGGCTCGACCACCATGGTCGCCTCCAGTCTGCAGTCCCTTCTGCTCGCCGAAATGGCTGATGCTGGACAGTTTCCGGCCAGCCTGATCCAGCCCGCCGGGATCGCGGCCATGCTGGCCATGGGCCTGTCTGTGGCCGTCTGTGGCCTGTTCCTGCCGCCGCGCCATCTGAGAATGAAGGCCGCCGGTGCTGCGCTGGTCCTTCTGGTCGTTGCCCTCGCCGGCCTCTGGCTCCGGGGCGAGGCCCTGCTCATCCTGCGGGTCCTGGCCGGCCTGGCAGGGGGCGTCACCCTGTGGATCACGGTCGGCCTGATCGCCCGGCTGGCGCGGCCGGAACCCTGGGCGGCGGCCTTCTTCATGATCCAGGCCGCCGGTCAGGTCTTCGCCGCCGGCCTGTTCGCCAGTCTCATCCTGCCAGGGCTCGGCCCGGCGGCCGGGCCGGTGGTTCTGACGGCGCTGGCGGGGATCGGCCTTCTGGCCAGTCTGGCCCTGCCCCCCGCCATGCCGGACCTGGCCGATCCTGCCGGTCAACGGCGGCCTTCCAGATCAGGCCTGGCCGGCCTGACGGCCCTGTTTCTCTATTTCGCCGGATCCGGCGCCGCCTGGTTCCAGATGCGCCCCCTGGCGGCCGATCAGGGACTGTCCGGCTGGATCGGGCCTGTGGGTCTTGCGGTCCTGGTCGCCCAGATGCTCGGCGCCCTTCTGGCCCTGGCCCTGGCGGACCGGGTCCCGCGCCGCAGCCTGTTTGTCGCCGTGGCCCTGGTCACGGCCGGCGCCTACGGATTGCTTGCCCTTGGGCCGCCGCCGCCGGTCTTCCTGGGCGCCTACGCCCTGGCGGGCCTGGCCGGACTGGTCCTGGGCGCCAGCCTCTTCTCGGTGCTTCAGGCCTTTGATCCCAGCCGCCGGGCCGGCGCCGTCAGCGCCACCGCCCAGCTGCTGGCGGCGGGCCTCGGTCCCCTCGCGGGCCTGGCGCTGGCGGCGCCCATGGGTCCCCGAGGCGCGCTGCTGGCGGCTGTTCTCCTGATTGTCGCCAGCCTGGCGGTGGTTTGGCGTTTCTGCCCGCCAGAAGAGCAGGGTTCCGGAGGGACAAGAGCCCCCGTCTGAAATGGCCGCCTGGTTGCCGCGACCCGCTTGCGCGCCATTGACGCGCCGGTCCTGCGCGGTGGAACCTTGCGCCATGCAAGACTCCCTCAAGATCGGTCCCCTCCTCGCCACCCTGCTCGTGGCGGGCAACATGATCGGCGCAGGCGTCTACCTCCTGCCGGCCTCCCTGGCGCCCTTTGGCACCTCCAGCCTGATGGGCTGGCTGGCGGCGGCGGGCGGGGCCATCGCCCTGGCCGGCGTGTTCGCCATCCTCGGCCGGTTGCGGCCGGACGCCGACGGCCTCCTCGACTATCCCCGCATCGCCCTGCATCCCTTTCTGGGGTTTGTCGCCTGGATCGCCTATTGGGTCGGCTGCCCGCTCAGCAATGTGGCGATCGCCCTGGCTGCGGTGGGCTATCTGGCGTCCCTGTTTCCCGCGCTCTCGGGCGCCGTTCCGACCCTGATCGCCCTGCTGGGCGTCATCTGGCTCTTTGTCCTGATCAATCTGGCCGGCGCCAGGACCGTGACCGGGCTGGGCGGAGCGGCCCTGGCGCTGGGCCTGTTGCCGGTCCTTTCGGCCATCGTCCTGGGCCTGGCCGCCTTTGATCCGGCGCTGTTCGCCGCCGCCTGGAGCCCCGAGGGCAAGTCCCTGTCCCAGACCGTGCCAGGCGTCGTCCTGCTGGTCTTCTGGGCCTTTACCGGGCTGGAATGCGCCAACGCCATTTCCGCCAAGGTGCGAAATCCGGCGCGCGACCTGCCCATCGCCGCCCTGGGCGGTGTCCTTCTGGCGGGGACCATCTACATCCTGGCCTGTGTCGCCGTTCAGGGCGTGATCCCGCCGGCCGAACTGGCCCGGTCGACCGCGCCCTTCGCCGATGTCGTCACCCGGCTGGCCGGGCCCATCGCCGGAACCCTGGTGGCCATCTTCGCCATCATCAAGGCCTTCGGCACGCTCGGCGGCTGGATTCTGGTCACCGTCGAGACCGCCCGGGCCGGCGCTCTGGCCGGCTATTTTCCAAGGTTCCTGACCGAGGCCGACCCGGCGGTCACGCCGCGTCGTGGGCTGTTGTTCTCCGGCATCCTGATGTCGGTGATCGCGGTCACCACTGTCGCCCCGACCCTGGCCAAGCAGTTCAACGCCCTGATCAGCCTCACGGTCGCCACCACCATGATGACCTATGGCCTCTGCTGCATCGCCCTGGTCATCCTGGCCCGGTCCATTGCCGCGCCGGGGCGGAGACTGGCGGCCCAGGCCCTGGGACTGACTGCCCTGGCCTTCAGCCTCTGGGTCATCTGGACCTGGATCGCCAGCCTGTAGGTCGCTCCTACCAGTTCCAGTCCGAGGGCTTCGCCCGGCAGCCGCCATCTGGCCAGCCGGTCCAGGCCCGACCCCGGACAAACCGGCCGCTGCGAACCTCGGTCGGCTCCCCGTCCTTCAGGACCCAGCCGCCATTGACCACCACCTGGCGGATGCCGGTGGCGAACTGCCGGGGGCTGTCATAGGTGGCATGGTCAGAGACCGTGGCCGGGTCGAACACCACCACATCGGCCATGTAACCCGGCTTGAGCAGACCCCGGTCCTTCAGGCCCAGGTTATGGGCCGGCAGGCCCGACAGGCGATGGATGGCGTCGGCCAGGGTCAGGGCCCTGTCCTCCCGCACATACTTTCCCAGCACCCGGGCGAAGTTCCCATAGGCCCGGGGATGGGTGGAGGATTTCAGGAAGACCCCTTCCGGCGCCAGGGCCGAGGCGTCGGATCCGAAGCTCATCCAGGGCAGGCTGGTCTGGCGGCGGACATTGTCCTCGCTCATCAGGAAATAGACCACCTGGATGCGGCTGCCGTCGGCGATGACCAGGTCGATCATGGCGTCCTCAGGCGATTGGCCCCGATGCCTGGCCACATCGGCCAGGGTGCTGCCGGTCAGGGGTTTCAGGGCCTCGCTGCGAAAACCGACCATGATGGTCCCCTCCGCCCCGGCGTGGCGATAGAGGTTCTCATAGGGAGCGGCCGGGTCGCGCATCTCGGCGATGACCCGGGCGCGGATGGCGGGGTCCTTGAGGCGGTTGATCCAGGCCTCCCGGCCGCCGGCCTGGACCCAGGGGGGCATGGCGGCGTCGAAACCTGTGCTGCCGGCCGTATAGCTGTACATGTTGGCGGTGATCCGCAGGCCCTGCGCCCTGGCCGCCTCGATCCTGGCGATGGCGGCGTCCAGCTTGCCCCAGTTGGTCTTGCCGGCCTGTTTCAGGTGCCAGATCTCGGCCGGGGCGCCCGACCTTCGGGAAATCTCGATCAGCTCGTCGATCCCGTCCAGCAGCCGGTCGCTTTCATAGCGCATGTGGCTGGCATAGATCCCGCCGCAGCGGCCGGCGACCCCCGCCAGGGCCGCCAGTTCGTCGGTCTCGGCATAGCCGCCAGGGGCATAGATCAGCGAGGAACCCACCCCCAGGGCGCCTTCCTCCATGGCCTGTTTCACCAGGCCCTTCATGGTGTCCAGCTGGGTCGCATCCGGGTCGACGTCGCCCTCGCCCAGCACCCAGGTCCTGGCCGTCTCGGCCCCGATCATCGAGGCGACATTGATGGAAACGCCCCGCGCCTCCACAGCCTCGAGATAGCCGCCAAGCGTCGTCCAGGTGATCGGATACTTGATATCCCCCTGGCGGGCCGTTTCCTGGGCGATCATCGCCGGGTTCCAGGGGCCCATGGACGAGCCTTCGCCCATGACCTCCAGGGTCACCCCCTGTTTCAGGTCCGAAAGCCCCCGCCCATCGGCGATCAGGGTCTCGCCGGACCAGGACAGCATGTTGATGAAGCCCGGGCTGACCGCCAGTCCGGCCGCATCGATCTCCTGGACGCCGCGCCCGGCGACCTTGCCCAGCGCGACGATCCGGTCGCCCTTGATGGCCAGGTCCCCGGCGAACGGGGCGCTTCCCGAGCCGTCATGGATCTGCCCGCCCCGGATCACCAGGTCATAGGCGGGCGCTGGGGCGACGCCCGGCGTGGCGCAGGACAGCAGCAGCAGGGCCAGAAGCGGGACAAGACGTTTCAAGGCGACCTCGCGGGTTTCCTCCGCCCGGGCAGGGGAGTAACCCCAAGGGACAACGATTATCCGATTTCGTCCAGCCATCCGGGCAGGTCGGCCAGGCTGACCAGTTCCCGATAGCGGGGATGGTCATGGGGCGCGCTGGCCGCCTCATGAGCCCAGACCAGGGGGTAGGGGATCAGGGCCGCCCAGGCGCCGGCCTCCAGGGCCGGAATCACATCGGATCGCACCGAGTTGCCGGCCATCACCGCAGCCTGCGCCCCCGTCCCATGCCGGGCGAACACCCGCTCATAGGTCGACCCGTCCTTTTCACTGACGATTTCCACAGCGGCGAACAGGTCGCCCAGGCCCGACGCCGCCAGCTTCTGCTCCTGATGCAGCAGGTCGCCCTTGGTGATCAGCACCAGGCGGTGGGTTCGCGACAGCTGGTCCAGCGCCGTCTCCACCCCGGGCAGGGGCTCGACCGGCTCGCTCAGCATCTCGCGACCAGCCGCCAGGATCTCCCGGATCACCCGGGTCGGAACCTCGCCATCGGTCAGGTCCATGGCGGTCTCGATCATCGACAGGGTAAAGCCCTTCACCCCGTAGCCATAGAGCCGCAGGTTCTTCGCCTCGACCGCATTCAGCCGCGCCTCCAGCACCCCAGCGTCCGCATGGGGACTCAGCAGCTCCACAAACCTTTTGTGGGTCAGGCGAAAGATCGTCTCGTTGTGCCAGAGGGTGTCATCGGCATCGAGGCCGACCGTGGTGATGCGCATGGCCCGTTTCTAGCGGCGGGGAAGGCGTTGGTGAAGCACGCACCCTGCATTCAACCGCTCCCTCATCACACCGCCCGACCCGTCCATCCGTGATAAGGGTTTGACCCGCGCCCCGACAGTCCCTACCAACGCGCCCGTTTGCCCACCCGCCGGAGATTCACGCTCATGACCGATCTGCTGCCCGGCGCTACCGGCCTGCTCGTCCTGGCGGATGGCACGGTGCTGCAGGGGATCGGCGTCGGGGCGACGGGCGAGGCGGTGGGCGAGGTCTGTTTCAACACCGCCATGACCGGCTATCAGGAGATCCTGACAGACCCAAGCTACATGGCCCAGATCGTCGCCTTCACCTTTCCCCATATGGGCAATGTCGGGACCAACCTGGAAGACCTGGAGCAGATCAGCGGCGGCTCCGAAACGGCAGCCCGGGGCGCCATCTTCCGCGATGTCCCGACCCTGCCGGCCAACTGGCGCTCGGACGCCACCCTCAATGACTGGATGACCCGCCGGGGCGTCATCGGCCTGGCCGGGGTCGACACCCGGGCCCTGACCAAGGCGATCCGCGAAAAGGGCATGCCCCATGCGGTCATCGCCCACAGCCCGGACGGACAATTCGACATTCCGGCCCTGGTCGCCCGGGCCCGGGCCTGGAGCGGGCTGGTCGGGCTGGACCTGGCCAAGGACGCCACCACCCGCCAGGTGTTCACCTGGGACGAGGGGCTGTGGTCCTGGCCGCAAGGCTATTCGAAACTGGGCGAGACGGCGAAATACGAGGTCGTGGTCGTCGACTACGGGGTCAAGCGCAACATCCTGCGCAGTCTCGCCTCCATCGGCGCCCGCGCCACGGTCGTCCCCGCCGACACCAGCGCCGAGGACATCCTGGCGCGCAACCCGGACGGCGTCCTGCTCTCAAACGGTCCGGGCGACCCGGCCGCCACGGGGATCTATTCGGTTCCCGAGATCCGCAAGCTGGTGGACAGCGGCAAGCCGGTGTTCGGCATCTGCCTGGGCCACCAGATGCTGGCCCTGGCCCTTGGCGCCCGCACGGTGAAGATGGAGCAGGGGCATCACGGCGCCAACCATCCGGTCAAGGACCTGACCACCGGCAAGGTCGAGATCGTGTCCATGAACCATGGCTTCACCGTCGACCGCGACAGCCTGCCGGAACCGGTGACGGAAACCCATGTCTCGCTGTTTGACGGCAGCAATGCCGGCCTGGCCCTGACCGGCCGGCCGGTGTTCAGCGTACAGCATCACCCGGAAGCCTCGCCCGGTCCGACCGACAGTCTCTACCTGTTCGAGCGGTTTGCCGGGCTGATGGACGCGGGCCGGTAAGTCGACCGATCAGCTCAGGCCGCGGCGACAGCGGCGACCTTCTTCTTGCGGGGCGGGGCGGCGGCGCGCTTGGTGGCGGCGGCCGCCAGTTTTGCGGTCTTGCGCGCAAGGGACTCGGCCTCCAGGGCGGGCAGGATCTCGCCGGCCGCAGCCTGCTGCCGGGGGTCGCCGGACTCGCCCAGACGGCGGGCGTTGGCCAGCAGGTTCGTCACCTGCTCATCGCTCATGGACGGGATTTTTTCGAGAAGGGACATGGGCGCTCCGGAGGCGGGCTCCGCCGCGGCGCGACAGATTTCACCCGATTATATCGGTATTTCCGGTCAGTTTTGAATGCCTCGCCAAGTTTTTTTGGTTTCAGCTTGCCAAGGCGACGAATTGAGAGGATGATGCCTCATCGAATTCGTTTCGGTTCGGCCGTATATCCTTTGCTTCAAAATCTGAAGCGCCCGGACCTGCACCCCGATCCCCATCGAACTTTGATTGTCTGCACGAGGTTTTCGTGCGGGCAAATTCTATGCACTAAAGGACTAAACTCAAATGGCTACCGGCACCGTCAAGTGGTTCAATGGCACCAAGGGCTTCGGCTTCATCCAACCTGATGAAGGCGGCGCTGACGTGTTCGTCCACATCTCCGCGGTGGAGAAGGCCGGCCTGCGTTCGCTGAACGAAGGCCAGAAGATCAATTACGAACTGGAACGCGACAGCCGCAGCGGCAAGATGTCCGCAGGCAGCCTCCAGGCGTAAGCCTGAACAACCGGCCCCAGGGCCGATTGTGATCAATGACGGGCCGGTTCCCTTGCGGGAGCCGGCCCGTTTTGCGTGCGGCATCCGCAACACCAGACCTGCATTTTTTCTGACAACCGACCCAGGGCTTTTCGATACCTGAGCCCCGGACTCAGGATTACAAATGCGTCATGGCCTTCAACCGGCCAGATTGGGTTCCTATGTGGAACCATGACAGGGGGCGGGCGGTTCATGCCACAGTCGGGTGGACGCAACAAATCGCCTGTCTTTGCGAGGGGATAGATCAATATGGCTGCCACTTCTGTTTCCGTGATGTCGCCCGATGGCGGCCTGTCCCGGTATCTCAGCGAGATCCGCAAGTTCCCCATGCTGGCCCGGGACGAGGAGTTCATGCTGGCCAAGCGCTGGAAGGAACATGAAGACCCCGAAGCCGCCCACCGCATGGTCACCAGCCACCTGCGCCTGGTCGCCAAGATCGCCATGGGCTATCGCGGCTACGGCCTGCCGATCGGCGAGGTGATCAGCGAAGGCAATGTCGGGCTGATGCAGGCGGTCAAGAAGTTCGAGCCCGACAAGGGCTTCCGCCTGGCCACCTACGCCATGTGGTGGATCCGCGCCTCGATCCAGGAATACATCCTGCGCAGCTGGTCTCTGGTCAAGATGGGCACCACGGCGGCCCAGAAGAAGCTGTTCTTCAACCTGCGCAAGGCCAAGAGCCAGATCAGCGCCTTCGAGGACGGCGACATGCGTCCCGAACAGGTGACCCAGATCGCCACCAAGCTGGGCGTGCTGGAGGACGAGGTCATTTCCATGAACCGGCGGCTGTCCGGTCCTGACGCCTCGCTCAATGCCCCCATGCGGGTCGATGGCGACGCCGAATGGCAGGACTGGCTGGCCGACGACAATCAGGTCAGCCAGGAAACCCGTCTGGCCGAGGACGAGGAAAAGTCCCTTCGCATGGGCCTTCTCGAAGAAGCCATGGCCGAGCTGACCGACCGCGAACGTCACATCATGACCGAGCGCCGGCTGAAGGATGATCCCTCGACCCTGGAGGAACTGGCCGCCCAGTATGGCGTCAGCCGCGAACGGGTCCGCCAGATCGAGGTCCGGGCCTTCGAGAAACTCCAGAAGGCCATGCAGACCGCCGCCCGCGAACGCAACCTGGTCAACGCCTGATCCTCACCCCGGCGCTCAAGCGCCGGTTCGGGGGAGGTGTCGGCGGTCGTCAGACCGCCGACGGAGGGGGTCCTCAACAGGAGTCGACCGCTTCCACACCCAGTATCAGGCCGGCACAGGCGGCTGGTTGTAGGACGCGCCAGCGGCAATGGCCTCATCCGGCGCCTTCAGCATCTGCAGGTACATTTCCTTCGGATAGGCCATGTGCGGCTTGTCCGGGTCATAGGCCGGCTGCGGCACGGGCGAGGCGCCGTCAAAGGCGGCCGGAGCCCGGAATCGTGCGGCTTCCTCGGCATTGATCCCGGCCTTTTCCAGCACCGCAGGATCGATCCAGCGCTCCGGATCGATGGCGGACTGTGAAGCGGCGACTTCCAGGGTCATCTGGTCGGGACCGGCGAAATAGATCGAATGGCACATGCCGTGATCGATCGGGCCGATGACATTGACGCCATGGCTGCGGATGCGGTCGCGCATGGCCAGCAGGTCGGCATGGGAGTCCGCCCGGAAGGCCAGGTGCTGCAGGGTGCCCGGCGCCGAGGGCAGGGCGCCGCTGCCGGCATGGGTCTTGCCCAGCTCGATCGGAATATCCCCGACCTTGGGCAGCTGCACGATCGAGAAATAGCTGTGGTCGTTCATCCGCAGGAAGGCATGCAGCCCGCCTGGAACCCCGTGCATGTCGAACAGGGCGACCAGAGGGCAGCCCATGACCTGGGAGAAGAAGTCGATGTGTTTCTTGATGTCCCCGGCCATGAAGGCCAGGTGGTGAATGCCGGACGGCTGCTGGCCCATGGGGTCCCCCTAGAATTTTTCTTGGGCCCATCAAAACATTGACCGCCCATGATGCGCAACCGCGTCTAGACTTGGCCAAAGCCGTCGGAGTCAAAATCGGCGCAGACACGGGGAGCAAGCCATGAACGTCGTCAGGGAGCCCTATGGCTATGTCTACAAGGAAGAAAGCCGGCTGAAGGAGGTCTATGGCGGCCCCACCGGGCGGGTCTTCGTGGAATGCATGCGCATCCGCCCCGAGACCGGCGAGTCGAAGACCGCCCTGCTGTTCACCCACCCCATCGGCGGCGGGTCGTTCCTGCCGCTGGTCACGGCCCTGGCCCGGGCCGGACACCACATCATCTATTGCAACACCCGCTATCGCGGCAACGACACAGCCCTGATCCTGGAGAAATGCGTCCTGGACCTCGGCGCCTGTATCGCCGACCTCAAGCAGCGCTTCGGCTATGAGAAGGTGGTCATGGGCGGCTGGTCCGGCGGCGGGTCCCTGTCGCTCTTCTATCAGGACCAGGCCGAGCACCCGACCATCACCGCCACGGCGGCCGGCGATGATGTCGACCTGACCGCCGCCAACCTGCAGCCGGCCGACGGGGTCATGCTGCTGGCGGCCCATATCAGCCGGTCCGTGACCATGACCGAATGGATGGACCCCTCGATCACCGACGAGGACCGGCCCTTCGACCGGGACCCCGAGCTGAACATCTATGATCCGGCCTGCCCCGATCAGCCGCCCTACAGCGAGGCCTTTGTCGCCCGCTTTCGCGCCGCCCAGATCGCCCGCAACCGCCGCATCACCGCCCGGGTGAAACAGACCCTGGCCGACCTGAAGGCTTCCGGGCGGCCCGACATGGAACGCCCCTTCGTGGTCATGGGCACCATGAGCGATGTCCGCTGGACCGACCCGACACAGGACCCGTCCGACCGCCGGCCCCATACCTGCTATCTGGGCGAGCCGCAGATCGCCAATGACGGGCCGGTGGGCCTTGGCCGCTTCACCACCCTTCGCTCCTGGCTGTCGCAATGGAGCTATGACGAGAGCCCGGCCAATGGCGTCATCAATGGCGGCCGGATCAGCTGCCCCGCCCTGGTGATCAACAATACCGCGGACCTGGCCTGCACCCCCAGTCACGCCGCCCGGCTGTTCGAAGCCCTGGCCAGCCCCGACAAGACCTATGTCGATATCGAGGGGGCCGACCACTACTACATCGAACGGCCAGACCTCTTGCCCAAGGCTGTCGAGGCCGTATCGGGCTGGCTGGCCGAACACGGGTTCTGAACAGAGCTGTCTGACGACCGGGCCCCGCCCGGTCGTTGATGCCCAGCGGATTAATTCGCCTTCACAGAGCAGGTTTTCAACTGACCTGCGCTTGCCGAAGGGGCAGGGCCCGGTAGGTTTTGCTCCGGGATCGGGCCTCGCCGCAGGGGCGGCCGGGCCGCCGGGAGCGAGAACGGGCATGACGGTTTCAAGGGGGCCATCACGGCGGGATCTGGGTCTGGGCGTCCTGGCGGCCGGCGCCGCTGCGGCCCTGCCGGCCGTGGCCAGCGCCCAGACCGCGACGCCCTGGCGAAAACTGCCGACCGTGGCCTATCCGGGCAAGCAGGACGACATCGCCTTCGCCAGTCCCGACATCGGCTGGTACGGCAATGGCGCCGGCAAGCTCTACCAGACCGTCGATGGCGGCGAGACCTGGTCGGCCGTCTGGGAGCAGCCCGGGACCTTCATCCGGGCCCTGGGCTTCATCGATGACAAGGTCGGATTCCTGGGCAATGTCGGGGTGGGCTACTACCCCAATGTCTCCGATCCCAAACCCCTGTACCGGACCGAGGACGGCGGACGCAGTTGGACCGCCATCACCGCCCCGGGCCTCGAGGCCGTTGGCGGCATCTGCGGGATCGACATCCTGCCGGTGAAGCAGATCTTCCAGGGCGAGGTCCGCACCGGCCACATCATCCATGCCGCCGGCCGGGTCGGCGGCCCGCCGGCCATCCTGTCCTCCCGGGACAGTGGCCAGACCTGGAACGTCCAGGACCTGTCCAGCCAGATCGGCATGATCCTGGATGTGAAGTTCCTCAGTACCTCGACAGGGTTCCTCTGCGCCGCCTCCAGCCCCGACCTGGAACAGGCCAACGCCATGATCCTGCGCACCCAGGACGGTGGCACGACCTGGACGCCGGTCTACCGGTCAAACCGGCCCTTCGAGAACTGCTGGAAGATGAGCTGGCCCTCGGCCCGGGTCGGCTACGCCACCGTCCAGAGCTATCTCGACAGCCCGGACAACACCCGCCGCCTGGTGATCAAGACCGTCGATGGCGGCGCCAGCTGGCAGGAACTGGACCTGGTCACCGAGGCCGGGGTGCAGGAGTTCGGCATCGGCTTTGTCAATGACCAGTGGGGCTGGGTCGGCTGCCGGGCCGGCGGCTATGAGACCCGCGATGGCGGCCGGACCTGGGCGCCCGTGGCCTTTGGCCGGGCCGTCAACAAGGTCCGGGTGGTCCAGGCCGGCCGCGTCACCCGGGCCTTCGCCATCGGGGTGGACGTCTATCGCCTGGACCTCTGAAGCCTTCAGTCAGGTCAGCCGAACAGGGCCGTCCAGCCCGTGCCGGCAAGGATGCTGTCTGCCTGGGCGCGGTCAGCATCGCCGAGCGCCGCCCGTTCCTCCCGCAGCCATTTCAGGCACTTGGCCTGATAGGGAAAGGCCTGCTGGCTCCAGGCCTGGCCGTCGATCGTGGTTTCCAGCGATTGGGCCCCCGCCGCGATCGCGTCCGCATTGGCCAGCAGCAGCGGCGGATAGACCCGGCCCATCTCCGCCAGCAGGGCCATCAGGGTCGGCGGCAGGTTGGCCGGATCGAACATCGGCCCGGGCTCGAACCCTGAAAGATCCTCCAGCATGCCGATCCAGCCCATGATCCGCGGGCCGCGATCCTGGGCGATGGCCAGGGGTGTGGGATCAACTCCCGCCAACTGGGTCAGCTGTCCATAGAGGGCGAAATCGCCGGCCCCCGGCGCGCCGCCCAGCAGGAAGGGATGCCGGGCCAGATGCTGTTCCAGGGCGTCCAGCAGCCGCACATAGCTGGCCTCGATCACCGGCCCGGTCTCGGGATTGGAGCCGACATAGCGCAGCCGGCTGACCTGCCGGTCGCTGATCATCTTCGCCATGGCTGGCAGGGTGTCTTCATCCAGGGGAACAGGACCCCAGGTGGGCAGCAGGCGGCCCGCAAACTCGGCGTCCCGGGCATGGGCCCAGCGATAGTGGAACATCGCCTTGGTCAGCCATTCGTCGCCATAGTCCTCGATCAGGGCGTCGAGAAAGGCGATGACCGGATTTTCCGGCCGGATGCGACGATCCGGATATTCGGCGTCGAACCGCTGGATCAGGGGCGTGGAATCCGTGACCGCCTGCAGGGTTCCGCCCGCGTCGGGCAAGAAGAAGGTCGGCAACAGGGGCACCTTCGCCTTGGGATAGTCCGCCGGCTCCCGGCCCCGATAGAACAGCCGATAGGGAATCCGGCGATAGCGCAGGACCGCAACCATCTTGCGGGTATAGGGCGAACCCGGCGCGCCCAGCAGGGCGACAGGCTGTTGTGCGGTCATGGCGTCATTCCCCAAGGCGGCGGCTTTTTATTGACACGCATAATGCCAATAGATGGCGTCAGGACGCAAGCCCCGGACCCTCAGTCCTGATGAGGGTCACGGTGTCCTGCACCCATTGCCGCAGGGCCTCCTTGACCTCCAGGGGCGTGCGGCCGTGTCGCACCAGGATGAGATCCAGATCCGGGACCAGCAGGGTGTACTGCCCCTCATAGCCATTGGCCGAGAAGGACCCTTCGCCCGCCATCCCCAACCACCACTGGGCGCCATAGCCATCCAGTTCGGTCGCCGGGACGGGGGTCGGGGTCCGGGCATAGTCGACCCAGGAGGCGGGCAGCAGCGCGCGGTCCTCCCAGATCCCGCCCCTCAGATAGAGGAGGCCGAACCGGGCGAAATCCTGCGCCGAAGCGTAGCAGAAGGACGAGCCGATGAAGGTGCCCGCCGCATCGAACTTCGGCTGCGGGCTTGTCATGCCCAGGGGACCGAACAATCGATCCCGCATATGGGCCTCAAAGGCCTCGCCCTGCAGGCCCAGGGCGCGCTGCAGGATGGCGCAGATGATGTTGGTCGTGCCGCTGGCATAGGCCCAGACCGATCCCGGCTCATGGATCAGCGGCTGATCGGCGGCATAGCCGGCAACGTCGCCCTGACCGGCGCCGAACAGCATCTCGATGACGTCCGAAACACTGCCCGGCACATAGTCCTCGATGAACTTCAGGCCGCTGGACATCCGCAGCAGGTGATCCAGGGTGATGGCCCCCCGGGGGTCGTCTGGTCCCTGCCAGGCAGGAACCCCGGCAGGCGCATGGATATCCAGCAGTCCGTCCGCCACGGCCAGCCCGACCAGGGCCTGGGTAATGCTCTTGGCCTTGGACCAGGAGGGGAAGGTGCTGGCCTCATCCTTGCCGGGGCCATAGCGTTCATAGACCAGCCGCCCGCCCTTGATGATGACCAGCGCGTCGGTCGGGCCGATCTGCGCCTCGGACTGGGCCGTGAAGGCGCTGTCCAGCCGCTCGACGATCACGCCCGGCAGGGCAGGGCCCGTTGGCCAGACCTCTGTCGGCCAGGGTGTGTGACGGGGCTGGGCGGGCAGGGGCATGAGGATCATGGCGCCAGATTGGCCAAACCTGGGCGTCTTGTCACCTGCCGGCGGCTTTCGAAGCCGACGCATCTGGAACCGCCATCTCCTTGCCGCGTTTGCCTGCCGACATGGGGATCACCAATGCGGCGTCGGACCAGGGAGACAGGCATGCGCTACGAAATGGGCCCGGAAGGCATTGTCGAGGTTCCGTCCCGGCCGGCCACTACAACCGGCCATGTCCTGCTGGGGCTGTTGCTGGCCGGCGGCGCGGTCGCGGCGGCCGAACTGGTCAGCCGCCGGGGGCGTGCCCCGGTCGATGATCCGGACCTGATGACTGCCTATTCCGAACTTCAGTCGGCTCCGGCCGGACCGCGTCACGCGGCCTTCGCGGTCATCTGGCCGTCCATGTTCATGGCCCTTACCCTGTCGGGCCTCAGGGTCTGGAACGCCCAGCCGGGCCCGTCCCGCACCCGCGCCCTGACCCTCTGGGGCCTGGTCCAGGGATTTTCAGCGGCCTGGATGGCCCTTGGCCCCCGCCGGGTCGGTGGCCGGGTCGCGGCGGCCGTGGCCTCTCTGGGCGCCGGTGCCGTCTATGCCTGGCATGCCAGCAAGGTGCAGTCCGCCACCGCCTCGGTCCTGGTCCCCACCACCGGCTGGATGGGCTTTGCCGGACTGGTCCATCAGGCCTGGTCAGGCCAACGTCCCGGCGCTGACCATACGGTTCACTGAACCCGCTCGAATCAGCCCCGCGAGAGCCTCAGCACCTCGACCTGCGAGCCGGCCTCAAGGGCTGCTGCGCCCGGCAGCCGGCGGATCAGGGCGTTTGAGGCCGCAAAGACGGTGATCAGCGAACTGTCCTGATCGGGCAGGGCCACAACCCCCTCCGGCCCCAGGATCGCCCGCATCCAGTGTTCCCGGGGACCATTGGCCTCGATGTCCTGGGCCAGAATCGCCGGTTCCAGGACCGGACCATCCTGGCCGCCCTGCATGGCCGACATCAGGGGCCGCAAAAACAGCTCGGCGCAGACAAAGGCCGAGGCCGGATTGCCGGGCAGGCCCAGGACCCGCTGACCATTGCCGAGGATACCAAACCAGGTCGGCTTTCCCGGGCGGACATTGACCGTTTCCACAGACAGCTCCAGGCCCAGACCGAACAGGGCCGGCTTGACCAGGTCATGATCCCCCACCGAGGCGCCGCCCACCGTCACCACCAGGTCGGCCTCGGCGGCCTTCACGGCGGAGGCGATGGCCTCGACAAAGTCGCCGGCGGGGTCAAGCCGCACGGGATCTCCGCCCCAGCGGCGGATCATGGCGGCCAGGCCCAGGGACCCGGACTCGAAGATCTGGAAGGGACCGGGCTCACTGCCCGCCGCCGCCAGTTCCTCGCCCGTGGCCAGGATCGCCACTTTCGGTCGCTGTGACACCCGCACCTGCGCCCGCCCGGCCGAGGCGGCCAGGGACAGTCGCCAGGGATCGAGCCGCAGTCCGGCGGTCAGGAGCCGTTGGCCCTGTCGGAAATCGCCGCCCGCCGGCCGGACATGGGACTTGTCAGGCGGCTGGACCGTCAGCCGGACCTGCCCCTCCAGCCGCTCGGCCTCTTCCTGGATCACCACCAGGTCGGCGCCCCCGGGAACCGCAGCGCCGGTAAAGATGCGCACAGCCTCGCCCGCACCCAGATCGCGCCCATAACCGCTGCCTGCGGCGCTCTCGCCGGCAATGGTCAGGACGCGCCCTTCGACGGCATCGGCCCGCCGGATCGCCCAGCCATCCATGGCCGAGGCGTCAAAGGGCGGCTGGTCCCGGATCGCCAGGATATCCTCGGCCAGGGTGGCGCCATCGGCCTGGTCCAGGGGCAGGACCGTGACCGGCATCCTGACTGCCCCGGCCAGGATCCGCGCCCGGGCCTCCTCGACAGACAGGCCCTTCAGCCGCCTATCCGACAAAGGCGCGCTCGAGGACAAAGTCGCCCGGCTCGGCGTTGGAGCCCTCCACCAGGCCCTGGCTTTCCAGCAGGGCGGCCATGTCCTTGATGAACTCCATGGAACCGCAGAGCATGATCCGGTCCTCGTCCCGGTTGAACACCGTCCCGGGATGGCCAAGCTCGCGGAAGATCTGGCCGCTGCGGATCAGGTCGGTAAACCGCCCCTGCCGCAGGAAAGGCTCGCGGGTCACCGTCGGATAATAGGTCAGCTGGCGTTGGGCTTCTTCGCCGACCAGCGGGTCTTCGTGAATCTCGCGGGTGAACAGGTCACGATAGGCCAGTTCGGCCACGTCCCGCACCCCATGGCCGACGATGACCTGCTCGAACTGCCCATAGGCGTCCGGGTCCCGCGCCACCGACAAAAAGGGCGCCAGGCCGGTGCCGGTGCCGAACAGGAACAGCCGCTTTCCGGGCTTGAGGGCGTCCAGCACCAGGGTGCCGGTCGGCTTGCGGGCCATCAGCACTGGATCGCCAGGCTGGATATGCTGCAGCCGGGACGTCAGGGGACCGTCCTGAACCTTGATGGACAGGAACTCCAGATCCTCGGCATAGCTGGGCGAGGCGATGGAATAGGCGCGCAGGATCGGCTTGGTCTCGCCGGCTTCCGTGCGCGGCGGCAGGCCGATCATCACGAACTCGCCGGACCGGAACCGGAAGCTGGCGGGCCGGGTGATGGCAAAGCTGAACAGGCGGTCGGTCCAGTGTTTCACCCAGACGACGGTCTCCAGCGACTGGGACGCCGAGGGCTGCCAGGCTGTGGTTACGGTTGTCTCCGTCATGGCGGATCCTCAGACTACTGCGCGCGGAGGCGCTCACTTTCCCGGTCTCCATGTGATGCGCGGGACCGCGATGTCAACGCAGGGAAAATGGCAGCCGTGACAGTCCCTCTGGCGCCGGATCGGGAAAATCGTGCGGCGGCGACGTCGGGTCAGCCTTGGCTTTCCCCCGGCAGGCGCCTAGCCTTGCGGTCAAACATCGGGGAGACCAGACCATGACCGCCTATGTGATCTTCATTCGCGACGCCATCACCGACGCCGAGTCCTTCGCCACCTATGGCAAGATGGCGGCCGAGGCGCGTGGCGACCACCAGATGACCCCGCTGGTCTTCTACGGCCCGCTGGAAACCCTGGAAGGCGCGCAAGCCGAGGGTGTGGTGATCGTCTCCTTCCCGACCATGGAAGAGGCCAAGGCCTGGTACAACAGCCCGGCCTATCAGGCGGCCCTGCCCTATCGCCTCAAGGGCGCCGAATACCGGGTCATCCTGGCCCAGGGCCTGGGTTGATCCGTCCGCGTCTCGTTTTCGTCACGCAGCGGCGGTAGGAAACCCCATGACCCGCAAACTTCCCTTCGCCACCATCGAGAACCTGCGTGACTTCGGCGACTATGCCGCCGGCCATCGCCACATGAAGAAGGGCGTCCTCTATCGCTCGGCCCACCAGGCCGAGGCCAGCGACGAGGAGCTTGACGCCCTGGCGGCCCTCGGGCTGTCGCTGATTGTCGATCTTCGTCGTCCCGGCGAGCGCCAGCGGGCGCCGTCCAGGCGCTGGAAGGGCTTTGCGGCCGAGGTCATCGCCAATGATCATCCCGAAGAGGGCGATGATCCCTGGCAGACCTTCATGAAGGAGGCCGAAATCACGGCCGACAGCATGCGTCGCTACATGGTCGACTACTACCACGCCGCGCCGTTCGAACACCGCCACGTCGATCTCTACACCCGCTGGTTCCAGCGGCTGGGTGAAACGGAAGGCGCGACCCTGGTCCATTGCGCGGCCGGCAAGGACCGGACCGGCATCCTCTGCGCCCTCACGCACCATATCGCCGGGGTGCATCCCGACGACATCATGGCCGATTATCTGCTGACCAACGACGAGGAGCGGTTCGCCCGCAGGATGCCGTTGTTCGCCGCCCATGTGGAGGAACTGACCGGCCGCCGGCCCGATGATGCGGCCATGCGCACCACCATGGGCGTCGAGCCGGAGTATCTGGAGACCGCCCTGGCCGTCATGATCGCCCGTCACGGCTCCATCGACGGCTATCTGAAAGAGGCCCTGGGCGTCGACAGCGCACGCCGGGCCGCCATCGAACGCCGCATTCTGGTTTAAGGCAAACGATCAGTTCGGCCTTTCCAGACAGGAAAATTCGGCCCACGCTACAAAAAAGGCCGCAACTGCAAAGACGGTCACAATCCCTGGGGATACGGAGACGTCAACATGGCCAGAGAGCCCGCGCCCGGCGCGTTCGGCGATGGTTTGCCGGGCAGCCTCGCGCCCGAGGCCGAAGCCGCCGCCGATGCGGCCGGCTACGCCCGGGCCGGCTTTCACAACCTGCCCCTGGGGGCCTGGGCCTGGTCAATCTTCCAGGGCGGTCGTGATCCCTACGTCATCCTGATCACCATCTATATCTTCGCGGCCTATTTCACGACCCAGGTGGTGGGCGACCCGGTCAAGGGTCAGGCCATGATCGCCAATGTCACCACCCTCAACAGCCTGTTCATCGCCCTGACGGCGCCCTTCCTCGGCGCCTCCATCGACCGGTTCGGGGCGCGCAAGCCGTTGATGCTGCTGCTGGTCGTCCTGATGGTCCCGCTGATCGGCGCCCTCTGGTTCGCCAAGCCGGGCGGCGCCGGCCTGCCCATCGCCGGAACCCTCTGGATCTTCGCCATCGTCGGCATCCTGTTCGCCTATTGCGAGGTCATCCACAACAGCCTGCTCATGGCGGCGGCCGGTCCGCGCCATGCCCCGCATGCCTCCGGCCTCGCCCTGTCCATGGGCAATTTCTTTTCGGTCATCTCCCTGACCTTCTGCCTCGTGGCCTTTGCCCTGCCGGGCGCGGTGGACTGGAGCTTCATTCCGTCCAAACCGCTGTTTGGCCTCGACCAGTCCACCTTCGAGACCTCCAGGATCGTGGCGCCGATCGCCGCCGTCCTGCTGGCCCTGGGCTCGATCCCCTTTTTCCTCTTCACCCCGGACGCCAAGGCGACCGGCGCGAAGATGATCGACGGGGTTCGCGACGGCGCCGCCAATCTCTGGGAGACCCTCAAGAGCCTGGTGAAGGAGCGGGACCTCGCCACCTTCCTGGGGTCCCGCATGCTGTTCACCGACGGCATGACCTCCTTCCTGGTGTTTGGCGGCATCTATGCCTCGGGCGTGATGAAGTGGGGCGTCCTGGAAATGCTGGCCTTCGGCATTCTCCTCAGCATCTTCGCTGTGGCCGGCGGCCTGCTGGCGGCGGTGTTCGACAACGCCCTGGGCCCCAAGCGGGCGCTCCAGCTGGAAATTCTCGGCGCCATCCTCTGCATCGTCGGACAGCTGGGCATGTCGCGGGAAAAGATCCTGTATTTCTGGTCCTATGACCCGGCCGCCCATGCCCCGCTCTGGGATGGCCCGATGTTCCGCACCCTGCCGGAAATCATCTATCTGCTGATCGGCTTTGCCGTGGCGATCTTCGTCACCGCCCACTACGCCACCAGCCGCACCCTGCTGACCCGCCTGGCCCCGCCCCGCCAGCTCCCGGCGCTGTTTGGCCTCTACGCCCTGTCGGGAACGGTCACCGTCTGGATCGGCTCGCTGCTGGTCGGCATCTTCACCGGGGTGTTCAAGACCCAGCAGGCGGGCTTCATCCCCATTGCCGGCCTGCTGATCGTCGGGCTGATCGGGCTGCTGTTCGTCAAGGGCGGCGGCAAGGACGAGTTCCGCACTGACGACTGACTCAGGCGGCGCCCTTTGCGCAGGCCGCGCCGGGCGCTATCTGGCGGGCATGAACCTGGTCGCCCTCGAGCCCCGTCCCTGGCGGGCCCCCATGGAGGTCCTGCAAGGCCTGGGCGACCGGGCCGGCGTCTGCGCCTTCCTGTCCGGCGGCGGCGGCCCCCGCGCCCGCTGGTCCTACATCCTGTCCCGGCCGGACCAGACCCTTCGGATCGCCGGGGCGGACCGGTCAGACCTGTTCGACCAGATGACGGTCCTGCTCGGCCCCCGGGCGGACCATCATCCCGACGGACCGCCATTTCAGGGCGGACTGGCCGGACTGGCGGGCTACGAGATCGGCGACCGGGTCGAGCAGCTTGAGGCCTCGCGTCACCCCGACGCCTGGCCGGACCTGGCCGCCGGACTCTATTCCAGCCTCCTGGCCTTTGATCATCAGGAACGCCGGGTTCTGGCCGTCGGACGGGGCGAAACCCCGGACCAGGCTCGGGGTCGCGCGATCGCCGTGGCGGCCGATCTTGATCTTCCGGCCCAAACCCCCTTCGGCGGGCCGCTCGCCGAACCCGGCATCCAGGCCACGCCGGCGGCGGACTATGAACAGGCCGTGGCCCAGGTCGTGAACCGCATCCACGCTGGCGAGATCTTCCAGGCCAATATCGCCAGGGTCTGGCAGGGGCGGCTGCGGGCCGGCGTCCGTCCGCTGGACCTGCTGCAGCGGCTGGCCGGCGACAGCCCCGCCCCCTTCGCCGGCTGGATGAACCTTGGCGATCTGGCCCTGGTTTCCAATTCGCCGGAGCGGTTCCTGACCCTGGACGCCGGCGATGACTTCCGCATCGAGACCCGCCCCATCAAGGGCACCCGCCGGCGCGGTCTGACCCCCGCCCAGGACAAGGCCATGATCGCCGAACTCTGCGCCAGCGCCAAGGACCAGGCCGAGAACCTGATGATCGTCGACCTCATGCGCAATGATCTGGCCAGGGTCAGCCCGGCCGGGTCGGTGGAGACGCCGGAACTGTTCGCTGTGGAAACCTTCGCCAATGTCCACCACCTGGTCTCGACCGTGACGGCCCGGCTGGCGCCCGGCCTGACGGCGGTCGATCTGCTGCGCGCCGCCTTTCCCCCCGGATCGGTCACTGGCGCCCCCAAGGTTCAGGCCATGAAGGTCATCCAGCAGCTGGAGCCGCCCCGCGGCCCCTATTGCGGCTCGCTCTTCTGGATCGGCCTTGATGGCAGTCTGGACTCCAGTGTCCTCATCCGCACGGCAGCCTTCGCCCGCGACGGGCAGGGCTGGCGATGGGAGGCCCGGGCAGGGGCCGGTCTCGTTGCCGACAGCCAGCCCCGGGAAGAGCGGCTGGAGACCGAAACCAAGATCAAGGCCTTGCTGGAGGCCCTGACCGGCGCGGCGCCCGGGGCGGCCCTCGGCCAAGCGTCATGACCGGCGTTCCCCTGGATGACAGGGGCCTGCTGCTGGGCGATGGCCTGTTCGAGACGATCCTGGCCCTGGCCGGCCGTCCGGTGGCGATGGAGGCCCATCTCGACCGCCTGATGGCCGGATGCGGGTCCCTGGGCTTGCCGCAGCCGGACCGCGATCAGGCAAGACGCCTCTGCATCGAAGCCCTGCAGGCCCTGTCGCAGCCTGAAAGCCGGGCGGCCATCCGCATGACCCTGACGGCCGGGTCCGGCGGCCGCGGCCTTGATCGCCCCGCCTGGGTCCATCCGCGGTTGCTGGCCCGCGCTGCGCCGGCGCCCCGGCCGGAAGGACCGGCCCGGCTTCGACTGTCCAGCGTCCGTCGCAATGAGGGGTCTCCGGTCAGCCGTCTGAAGTCCCTGTCCTATCTGGACAACGTCCTGGCCCGCCATCAGGCGGCTCCCGACGAGGCCCTGATGCTCAACAATCGCGGCGATCTGGCCTGCGCCGGCGCGGCAAATCTGTTCTGGCTGGGCGGGCGGCGCCTCTACACCCCGGCCCTGGACTGCGGCGTCCTGCCGGGCATCGTGCGGGCCCAGGTTCTGGCGCTGGCGGGGCGATTGGGTCTTGAAGCCAGGGAGGTCCATGCGGAACCTCGGGTGCTTGCCGCCGCAGACGGGGTCTTTCTGACCAACAGCCTGATCGGGGTCCGGCCAGTGGTCGGACTGGACCGTCAGACCTTTCCGCAATCAGATCTGGTCAGCCGCCTTGCTGCGGAGATTGACGACCTCAACTCGTCTTCGTGACGGTGTCCGACTTGCGCGGCCGCAGGAAGAAGACCTTGCTGAAGGTCACCGCCTTGGGGACGAAATAGTCAACGGGCGAGTCATAACTGAATTCGACCTCTGACATGATCACGCTCTGGCCGGCGACGGTCAGCAGGTTGTTGGGCAGGGCCACCTTGGTGCCCACAGCCACCGGCGTCATGCCATCGCCGACGCTCCAGGCCGACATCGGCTTGAGCGTGGCATCGGCCACCACCGAGGTGATCCGCATCTTCAGGCTGGTGGTCGGGAACGGGCTCATGATGGTGTCGCCGATGGAGAAGATATCGGTGAGGGTGGCGGAACTGACCTGCGAGGACTGCGCCACCAGATCGCCGATGGCCGAGGCCGCATGGGCCACACGCCGTTCGGCCATCATGGCCTGGGTCAGTTCGGCCAGACCGAAGTAGAAGGCGATCAGGGCCGGGGCGATCAGGGCGAACTCGACCGCCGACACGCCGCGCTTGTCGCGACCCAGACGTTTGAACAGGCGCATCATGTGGCCCAGGGCTCGTTGCGGAAGGTGACGGTCGAGGAAATCAGGCGCTTGCCGCCGCTCAGGGTCTTGAGGCTGGTGTTCAACAGCGGTGTGATCAGGGTCCAGACGTAATAGACCCGCACCACCACGATATCCTCGGCGTTGCCTGGCTGAAACTGCGTCTTGGTCGGATCCACCACGCCATTGGTCACCGGGTCGGCAAAGACCACGCTCGTGAAGTTGGTGTAGGTCCTGACATCGATCAGCAGATTGGTTGAACAGTCAGACCCCAGCCAGGTCATTTCCGCGCAGATGGCGTCCTTGAAGGTTGCCGCCGTCCCGCTTGCCGCCTGAAGCTCGCCCGTCCGGATCTTTCGGCCCGCCGCGTCGGCGGCATTCTGCAGCGTGGTGGAAACCAGGAACACCATGCCCAGTTCCAGAACGGCGAACAGCAGGGTCAGGAAGGGCAGGGCGACAAAGGCGAACTCGACGGCTGCCGATCCCCGCCGCTCCGCAAGGAAACGTCTTGTCAGGCGCTGGGCGCGAAGAAACGGGGACATGGTTTTCACAGGCCCTGTTGTACCGCCTCGTCCTTAAGGTCCGGTTTAGACGGCCGTTGGCGGGGCGGCAGCCCGCCAGAGGGCTATTGCCCGGGCGCCGGCTGGCTCAGTTCGCAACGCGGGTTGCAGGCGTATTGCGACGGGACAGCGCCCTTGTAGACCGAGATGCGGCCGGCGTCCGGCGCTGTCACATTCACCACCCGGTCGAGGATCAACCGGCCTGACCGGTCCAGCACCACGACATTGGTGGTTCCATAGGCCTTTCCCAGGATCAGGATGTTGCGTTCGTCCATGACCGTCACGTCGGCGATGGCCGGGTTGCCGATGGCGACGTCCTTGGCCGAGGAGGGCAGGCCGATCCGCACGGCCCTGTCCACCGGAACAGTCAGGGACTGGGCCCAGACCGGGGCAGAGACCGCCGTGGCGGTGAGCAGGGCCAGCACGAGGCGACGCATGAACAGCTCCGGATCATTCGGATGAATCAGGCCTTAAGGATCGGCAGGATTGGTCAACAAAGGCTGAAGGTCCGCGTCGCAGAACCGGCGGGAACCCACATGGTGAATCGTTGTTAAGTAAAACACTCTGTAAACCAAAATACATTCGAATGTCATTTTCGTTTTACTTGTAATTAAGAACCCCGGGTCATTCTGTTGTTACATCTGGGGCGAGCGGGCAACGACCTGAAATCCCCATCGTTGACCGCCAACAAGGAGAGATACCCATGACCAAGTTTGTTTCGCGCTTCGTGAAGGACGAGTCCGGCGCCACCGCCATTGAGTATGGCCTGATCGTCGCCCTCATCGCCGTTGTCATCATCACCGCCGTCACCACCCTCGGCACCAAGCTGAACACCGCGTTCGGCGACATCAACGACAAGCTGCCGTAAGACAGCGGGCTGAAAAGCCCCTCTCCACAAGAGAAACTGAGGGCCCTGGCGAAAGCCGGGGCCCTTTTTCGTTGTCCCGCCTTCGCCCGCCGGCGACCGGCTGCGGGCAACCTCCCGGCTGACGCTGCCTCATCGGCCTGGGCCGGCGGCGAGCGCCGTGGGGCGTCCAGCCCTGCAATGGGGCCGGGTCGTCCATCCGGGGCCCGGGCCAGGCCTGCCCGGGTCGATCGCGCCCATCAGCTGGGGCGGCCAGAGAAATTTTCTCCAGGCGGGCAAGGATTTCGTGCGCATCCTAAATCACTGAAAAAAGAGGAAAAATTGCACATAGTTAAGCAATATTAATAGTAAAGATAATTAAACGATAATAATAAGCGCAAATCAACTTCGATGTTTACTCAAGTTTAAGCAGCCGCCCCCAAGATGGCCTTGTTTTCGGGGCGAGCAGGCCAAGCGGCTTGAACCCGCTAACGAGGCTTGCAACAGGAGAAAAAGCCATGACCAACTTCGTTTCGCGTTTCGTGAAGGATGAATCCGGCGCCACCGCCATCGAGTATGGCCTGATCGTCGCCCTCATTGCCGTCGTCATCATCACCGCCGTGACGACCCTCGGCACCAAGCTCGACACCGCCTTCGGCGACATCAACGACAAGCTGCCGTAAGCGCATCCGCTCTACTGCTGCGAAGAAAACGGGAGGGCCGCGGAGAAATCCGCGGCCCTTTCCGCTTGCGATCAACCTTTGCTTCACCGTCCCGCTGCATTGTGTCGGACCATGTTCCAGATCCTGCAAACCCTCCTGCTGACGGTCTTTCCCGCCCTGGTCATCACGGGCGGTCTGAAGGACATCACCAGCTTCACCATTCCCAACTGGATTTCGGCGGCGCTGATCGGCGGATTCCTTCTGGCCGCGCTGGCGCTGGGCCTGCCATGGCAATCGGGCCTGACCATGCTGGGTATCGGGATCGCCGCCCTTTTTGTCGCCGTGGGCATGTTCGCCATGGGCTGGATCGGGGGCGGCGACGCCAAGATGTTCGCCGCAGCCGCCCTGTGGCTCGGCTGGCCGGCCTCCCTGACCTTCGTGCTGGTCACCGGCCTGGCCGGTGGCGCCCTGGCGGTGTCCCTGCTGGGCCTGCGGTCGGTCTGGGTGCGTCCCCTTGCCGTCCGCGGTCCTGACTGGGTCGGCCGACTGGCGACCCCGGGCGGCGACGCCCCCTATGGCGTGGCCATCGCCATCGGCGCCCTGGCCGCCTTTCCTGAAAGTCCTCTGGTCCTGGCGCTCGCCGCGCTGCCTTAGTCGCGCGTTAACCATGGGCGGCCCATGGTGGAGAGGTCGCCAGAAGGCTGCGACGCGAATCACCGGATCGGGCAATCCAAAGGGGCGCTCATCCAGTCACCACCTCGCCCGCCGGGCGGGCCAGACATTCGAGCCGCATGAGCCCTGTCCGCCTGTTCATTCTCGTGATCGCAGCCCTGGCCGCCATAAGCCTGGCCTTTGTGGTCCGTGGGGCCTTTGGTTCCAAGTCGGCCGCGCCCGTCGCCGCGGCCCCGGCTGCCGAGGCCAAGCCGACGGTCCAGGTCCTGGTCGCCCAGCAGGATCTGCCCATCGGCCTGCGCATTACCGCCTCGGACGTCAAATGGCAGGACTGGCCGGCGGAATCGCTGAACGCCGCCTTCATTTCCGACGGGGCGGCCCCGGCGGTCGCCAAGGCGGGCGCAGAGGGCGCGGCCCAGACCGCCGCCAAGACGGCTGGCAACCTGTTTTCGGGGGCCGGCATGGAACAGGTCGTCGGGACCATCGTGAAGGAGCCCTTCGTCAAGGGCGAACCGATTGTCCTGCGAAAGGTTGTCAGAGGCGGCGAGGGGGGCTTCATGGCGGTGGTCCTTGGGGCCGGAATGCGGGCCATTTCTGCGCCCGTCACCGTCGATACCGCCGTGGCCGGTTTCATCCTGCCTGGCGACCGGGTCGATGTGATCTACAGCCGGGACCGCCCCGACGATACGGTCGGCGGCTTCGAGACCCGGACCATCATGCGCAACGTGCGTGTCCTGGCCATCGACCAGAAGCCCGAACCCGAAAAGGACGCCAAGTCCATGGTCGGGACCGTGGCGACCCTGGAAATTCCCGCCGCCGCCTCGGAGGCCGTGGTCGGCGCCCTGGCCCAGGCCAAGCAGAGCGGAGTCCTGATGCTGGTGTTGCGGGGCGTCTCCGATACGGCCGGCGGCCCCACGCGGGGTGGCGGCGCAAGCGGTTCCGAAGCCGGGTCCACGGTGCGTGTTCACCGGGCCGGTGTGATGACCGAAGTAAAGGTGTCCCCATGAAGCCGCTTCGGCTCCTTCCCGCCCTGATCGCAGCGGCGGGACTGCAATGGACCGCGTCCCCCGTTTCCGCCCAGACCCTGTCCGGCGATCCGGACGCCAGGGCCTACGGCGCCCAGGCCGCTTCGGCGGACACCGTCCGGGTCGATCTCTCCTCCGGGGCGGCGGCCCAGTCCCTGTCCCTTCCCAAGGGCAAGTCGGCGATCGTCGAACTTCCGGTCGATGTCCGCGACGTCCTGGTCACCAATCCCGCGGTCGCCGACGCTGTTCTGCGGACCAGCCGGCGCATCTATCTGCTGGGCCTGGCCGCCGGTCAGACCGATGCGGTGTTCTTCGACGCCGCCGGCCGCCGCATCCTGTCGCTCAATGTCCGGGTCGACCAGGACATCTCGGCCCTGGCCGACACCATCAACCGCGTCCTGCCAGGATCCAAGGTGCGGATCGAGCCCATCGGCGATTCGCTCATCCTGACCGGCCTGGTCCTGACCCCCGGCGATGCCGACAAGGCCGGGCAGATCGCCGCCCGGTTTGTCGCCAAGCCTGAAATGGTGATGAACCTGCTGCAGGTGGCCGGCAAGGACCAGGTCATGCTCAAGGTCCGGGTGGTCGAGGTGAACCGGGACGTCGTCAAGCAGCTGGGCTTTGACCTCAACGCCATCCTCGGCCAGCTGGGCCAGGATCAGCTGACCTTCGCCAAGTCGGCGACCTTCGGCATCAGCGGCGCCCTGCTGGGCGGCCTCTCCGGCGGCTATAACCTGGACACCACCAAGGCGACGATCATGGAACAGCCCTGCACCGGCGCAGGCTGGACCGCAGGGGCGCTCTGTCCGGTGATCGTCAATGGCCCCAAGGACGCCGCCAACTGGGAAACCGCGACGACCCAGGATGTGGCCGGCTCCAATGAACTGAACAAGGGCAGCGCGACCATCAAGGCCTTTGAACGGGTGGGCCTGGTCCGCACCCTGGCCGAGCCCAACCTGACCACCTCCAACGGCGAGCCTGCCAATTTCCTGGCCGGCGGCGAGTTTCCGGTTCCGGTGGGACAGGACAATGCCGGCCGCGTCACCATCGAGTTCAAGAAGTATGGCGTGGGTCTGGGCTTCACCCCGATTGTCATGGGCGGCGGCCGAATTTCCCTGAAGATCTCGGTCGAGGTCTCGGAGCTGAGCAACGCCGGCGCCTTTTCCCTACAGTCAGGCACTTCGACCCTGACCATTCCCGGTCTGTCGGTGCGGCGGGCCGAAAACGTGGTCGAAATGCCGTCGGGCGGCACGATGATGATCGCCGGACTGCTGCGCGAGCGCACGGCCCAGAACCTGGATTCCATCCCCGGCATGATGAACATGCCGGTCCTTGGCAGCCTGTTCCGCTCGCGGGACTTCATCAGCGGCCAGTCGGAACTGGTGATCCTGGTCACCCCCTACATCGTCGATCCCCGTGCGCCCCGCCAGTTCCAGACGCCAGCTGACGGCCTACAACTGGCCAGCGATCCGGAAACCCTGCTGCTTGGAAAGCTGAACAAGGCCGTGAAGGCCCCGCCTGGCGCCAATGCCGACCGTCCCTACCAGGGCCCCATTGGATATGTGATCGAGTAGCTGCATGACCCAGACCCCTCGCCCCACAGGCCCTGCACGCTTCGTTCCCGCCCTGTCGGCCCTCGCCGCCATGGCCCTGCTGGCCGGCTGTGCAACAGCGACAGGCCCCCAGGCGGACAATCTCGCCCCGACGGCGCTGGATGCCTGGTCCAGCCAGGTCAAGGTGCTTCCCGCCCCGATCGATATCCGGCTTGCCCCGCATGATACGGGCCTGTCCGCCCCGCAGTCCACCGCGCTGGAAGGCTTTGTCGCTGAGTGGCTCAAGGCCGAAGGTCGCCAGATCGTTGTCCGGGCGCCGGACACGGGGCCCGAGGCCCGGGGCGCCAACCGCGTCGCCTGGGACGCCCGCGATCGCCTGCTGGCGCTCGGGGTGCCGCCCGGCGCCATCCGGATGCAGGCCTATGACGGCGGAGACCAGCCCCGCGCGCCGGTCGTCATCAGCTTCAGCCGCTATGTCGTGGAAACACCGACCTGCGGAACCTGGCGCAATCTGAGCCACAGCAACGACAACCGCGTCTATGAGAATTTCGGTTGCTCCCTGGCCGCCAACATGGCCGCGCAGATCGCCAATCCCGAAGACCTTCTGGACCCCCGGGACATGACGGCGGCCGACGCCCAGCAAAGGGGCGTGATGTTCGAGAAGTACCGAAAGGGCAAGGCCACCGGATCCGAGCGGGACGAAAAGGCCACGGGCGTCGTATCTCAGGTGGTGAACTGACATCATGCCATCCCGATCCACAGCCCCGGACCCCTATTCGACAGGCTTTGACGCCGATGACGATTTCGCCGTCGCCGGCTCGGCGCCCGCCGTCGATCCCTGGGCGGACCTGACCCCGGGCGCGCCTGGGGCCGGCGCAGATCCCTATGCCGGCGAAGCCTTTGCGCCGGATCCCTTTGCCGATTTTCCGCCCGCTCGCAGCGGCGATGAATATGGTCCGACGGTCCGCGCCGCACCGGAAGCGGCCCGCGTCGCTGCAAATCCGGTCCATGAAATGATCGCCGGGGCCGAGTCCTCCATCGGTGAGACACCCGTTCCCAGGATCACCATCCACGCCTTCTGCGCCCGGGCGGAGACGGCCGGCCTGATCGAAAAATCGGCGGGCGACCGCCGGCTGTCTCGCGCCACCACCACCGTCCGTCCGGGCGGTCTGGCAGCTGCGGTGGAGGCCTACCAGAATCAGCCGACGCCCAGTCTGGTGATCGTCGAGAGCCTCGATCCCGCGCCGGTGATGATCGCCCTGCTGGACCGCCTGGCTGAGGTCTGTGATCCGGGCACCAAGGTCATGGTGGTGGGCAGCGCCAATGACATCGCCCTCTACCGCGAGCTGATGAGGCGCGGGGTCAGTGAATATCTGGTGCCGCCCCTCAAGCCGCTGCAGATCATCCGCGCCATCGGCGGACTGTACGCCGACCCCGCGGCCCCGTTCATCGGCAGGCAGATTGCGTTTGTCGGCGCCCGGGGCGGGGCAGGGGCCTCGACCCTGGCCCACAATGTCGCCTGGACCATTTCCGAACGGATCCAGGCCGGGACCGTGATCGTCGACTATGACCTGGCCTTCGGCACCGCTGGCCTGAACTTCAACCACGATCCGGCCCACGGCGTGGTCGACGCCCTGGGTCAGCCCGATCGTCTCGATCCGGTCCTGATGGACCGGATGATGGCCCGCTGCACCGATCGGCTCAGCCTGTTCGCCGCACCCGCCAACCTCGACAGCGACTACGATATCTCGGCCGAAGCCTATGAAGAGGTCACCCAGAAGATCCGCGGTGCGGCCCCCTTTGTCGTGCTGGACCTGCCTCACGGCTGGAACAGCTGGACCCGTCGCATGCTGATCGCCTCGGACGATCTGGTCATTGTCGCCACGCCGGACCTGGCTTCCCTGCGCAATACCAAGAACATGATCGATCTGGTGCGGCTGGCCCGTCCCAATGACAGCCCCCCCAGGCTGGTGCTCAACCAGGTGGGCCTGCCCGGTCGGCCGGAAATTCCGATCAAGGACTTTGGCGAGGCCCTGGGCCTGGCCCCCTCCATCGTGGTTCCCTTTGACGCCAAGACCTTCGGACAGGCGGCCAACAACGGCCAGATGATCCCCGAGGTCGCGCCCAAGACCAAGGTGTCCGAAGGCATCGAACAGCTGGCCCAGCTGATCACCCGCCGCGAACCGCCCGTTGTCCAGAAGGCGTCCCTGCTCTCCGGTCTGTTCAGGAAGAAATAGGTGTTCGGGAAGCGCTCGTCAGAGGCTGACGCCGCGGCGCGGCCGCCGCCGCCCCCCGCCGCCGGCGCGGCGATCTCGACCCGGCCCCAGACCGTCTCGCCGCCCGCCAATGGCAAGGCCCCGGCGGGCAAGCCGCAGTCCGCAGCCGCCCTTCAGAGCAACAAGGTGATGGACAAGCTGTCCTCGGCCCAGGCGCCGGCGACGGAAGTGGTCCGTGAGCAGAGCGACTACTACCACGCCACCAAGACGGCGATCTTCAACGCGCTGCTCAACACCATCGACCTGTCCCAGCTGGCGCAGCTGGACGTCAAGGCGGCGGCCGCCGAGATCAAGGACATCGTCGCCGAGCTGGTGGCGATCAAGAACGTGTCGATGTCGGTCGCCGAGACCGAGGTTCTGGTCCAGGACATCATCAACGATGTGCTCGGCTATGGCCCGCTCGAGCCGCTGCTCGCCCGGGACGACATCAGCGATGTCATGGTCAATGGCGCCAGCCGGGTCTTCATAGAAGTCGGCGGCAAGACCCAGCTCACCAATGTGCGGTTCCGCGACAATGCCCAGCTGATGAACATCTGTCAGCGGATTGTCAGCCAGGTCGGCCGGAGGGTCGATGAATCCAGCCCGATCTGTGATGCCCGCCTGCCCGACGGCAGCCGCGTCAACGTCATTGCGCCGCCGCTTGCCCTGGATGGTCCCACCCTGACCATCCGGAAGTTCAAGAAGGACAAGCTGACCATGAAGGACCTGGTGGACTTCCGGTCCATCAGTCCCGAAGGGGCCAGGGTGCTGGGCGTCATCGGCGCCTGCCGCTGCAATGTCATCATTTCCGGCGGTACGGGCTCGGGCAAGACCACCCTGCTCAACACCATGACCGCCTTCATCGATCCCACCGAGCGGGTGATCACCTGCGAGGACGCGGCGGAACTGCAGCTGCAGCAGCCACATGTGGTCCGGCTGGAGACCCGGCCGCCCAATCTGGAGGGCTCCGGCCAGATCACCATGCGCGATCTGGTCAAGAACTGTCTGCGGATGCGTCCCGAGCGGATCATCGTCGGCGAAGTGCGCGGACCTGAAGCCTTCGACCTGCTCCAGGCGATGAACACCGGCCATGATGGCTCCATGGGCACCCTGCACGCCAACAGCCCGCGGGAAGCCATCAACCGGGTCGAATCCATGATCACCATGGGCGGCTACGGCCTGCCCTCCCGCACCATCCGCGAAATGATCGTCGGCTCGGTGGATGTCATCATCCAGGCCGCCCGCCTGCGCGACGGCAGCCGGCGCATCACCCATGTCACCGAGGTGGTCGGGCTGGAAGGCGATGTCATCGTCACCCAGGACCTGTTCGTCTATGAGATGACCGGCGAGGACGAGGCCGGCAAGATCGTGGGCAAGCATCGCTCCACCGGCATTGCCCGTCCCCGCTTCTGGGATCGCGCCCGCTACTATGGCCTTGAGCGGGAACTGGCCGAGGCCCTGGATGCGGCGGAATAGGCCATGATCACCCTGCTTGTCGCCGTCCTGGCCTTTGTCACCGTCGCCGGCCTGGGCTTTGTCTTTGCCGGCGGCGGAGACGCAGGTTCGGCCAAGGCCGCCAAGCGGGCCCAGGCGATCGTCTCGCCGGGCGGTCGCACGGCCCGCAAGTCCGCCACTGCCCGGGCCGCCAGCAGCCCGGAGGTCCGCCGCAAGCAGATCCTCAAGACCCTCAAGGATCAGGAACGCCAGACCAAGAAGGCCACACTGAACCTGACAGCCAAGCTGAAACAGGCGGGCTTGAAGGGCAGTGTCCGAAACTTCTGGATCGTCAGTGGGCTGATCGGCCTGGTGGCCTTCGGCGGCATGCTGCTGCTCCGGCAGAATCCCCTCTTCGCCATCGGCCTGGGCTTTGCCGCCGGCCTTGGCCTGCCCCGCTGGGTGGTGGGTTTTCTGGCCGGGCGCCGGATCAAGAAGTTCACGGAACATTTTTCCGACGCCATCGACATCATCGTCCGCGGCATCAAGTCGGGTCTGCCGGTCCATGACTGTCTCAAGATCATCGGCCGGGAAAGCCCGGAACCCCTGGCCGGAGAGTTCCGCAGCCTGGTCGAAAACATCGGGGTCGGCGTCTCTATCGATAACGCCCTTGAACGCATGTACGAGCGCATGCCGACCAACGAACTGCGCTTCTTCGCCATCGTCCTGGCCATCCAGCAAAAGACCGGCGGCAACCTGGCCGAGGCTCTGAACAACCTTTCCCAGGTGCTCCGCTCCCGGAAGTTGATGCGGGAAAAGATCAAGGCCCTGTCCTCGGAAGCCATCGCCAGCTCCTTCATCATCGGCAGCCTGCCCCCCGGGGTGGTGGTGCTGATCACCGTGACGACGCCCGCCTATATGGCGCCGATGTTCAGCGACAGCCGCGGCCACCTGATGCTGATGGGCGCCGCCTTCTGGATGGCCATGGGCATCTTCGTCATGCGCAAGATGATCAACTTCAAGTTCTAACGGGAGCGAAGGTCACGCCATGAGCCTTGTCAGCACCCTCACCGATCCGGACAACATCCTTTCGGCCTTTGTCGCCGTGGTGACCTTCGCCACCATCGTCACCCTGGTGCGGCCGATGCTCCGCGGCAACTCGCTGGAAAGCCGCCTCAAGTCGGTGTCCAACCGCCGCGAGGAACTGCGAAAACGAAATCGCGCCGCCCTGTCCAAGGGCGCGACCCCCGGCGTGACCTCCACGCTGCGCCATACCGATGAGGGACTCTACAAGAAGGTCGTGGAACGGCTTCAGCTGTCGCGCCTGCTGGAAGACCCCAAGGTGGTGGACAAGCTGGCCCAGGCCGGCTTCCGCGGCCCCCGGCCCGTGACCACCTTCTATTTCTTCCGCTTCATCATGCCCTTCGCCTTTGCGCTGGTAGTGGCGTTCTATCTGTTCGTCATCAACGACTTCGGCATGCCGATGATGCAGAAGATGACCGCCTGCACGGCCGCCCTGCTGATCGGCTACTACGCCCCCAACGTCTATATCTCCAACATCGCCGCCAAGCGGCGCGAGAGCATTGTCGGCGCCTTTCCTGACAGCCTCGACCTGCTGTTGATCTGCGTCGAAAGCGGCATGTCCATCGAGGCGGCCATCATGAAGGTCAGCCAGGAGGTGGGCGGCAGCTCCATCGAACTGGCCGAGGAACTGACCCTGCTGACCGCCGAGCTGTCCTACCTGCCAGAGCGGCGCCAGGCCTATGAGGGCCTGGCCAAGCGGACCAACCACCCGGGGGTCAAGTCGGTCGTCACCGCCATGATCCAGGCCGAACGCTATGGCACCCCGCTGGGCGCTGCCCTGCGCGTGATGGCCAAGGAAAACCGCGAGCTGCGCCTGTCCGCCGCCGAGAAGAAAGCCGCCGCCCTGCCGGCCCAGCTGACCGTCCCGATGATCCTGTTCTTTCTGCCCGTCCTGTTCGTCGTCATTCTGGGCCCGGCCATCATCAAGGTGCAGGACATCATGGCCCGGCAGTAAGGGGCACGACTCCCTTCGCATCCTCGGGGGGAAGAAGGTGCCGCTGAGGCCCCGGATTGTGGCCGCACTGGCGAGGTTGTCGAGATACGGTGGCCTGCGGCGGAGTCCTTTTTCGTCCCCTCATCCGTCAGACTTCTGCTGCACCTACCCCCCAGGCTGCGACACCGACTGCCAGTTCCGGCCGCTCGCCGGGGTTCCCGACGCCCCGCCCACAGCCGGCTTTGCAAGCGCCGCCTTCAGCCAGGCCATGTTGCTGGCCACCATCTCCGGCGGCAGGTCCTGGCGGGCCAGGCGCTCGGCTTCGTCGAGGCGCCCTTGAAGCCCGACCACCAGGGCCAGGTTCTGGCGGACGGTGGGCAGCAACTGGGGCGCGGCGGCGGCCCGGCGCAGCAGGCGCTCGGCCCCGGGCAGGTCGCCCCGGGCGGCCTGGTACATGGCATAGTTGCTCAGGACCGCCGGCTCGTTGGGGGCCAGGGCTGTTGCCTGCTGATGGGCGGCCAGGGCCTCCTCGTCCCGCTGGGCCTGTTCATAGGCCACGGCCAGCAGGGCCACCGGGCGCCAGTCCCGGGGCGACAGGGCGGCGGCCTTGCGGGCCGGCTCGATGGCATAGAAGCCCTGGCCCATGCCGATCCAGGCCCGGGCCGATTCCAGCAGGGCGTTCAGGTTGCCCGGATCGACCACCAGCACTGTCTGGGCGGCGGCGGCGGCGTCCTGGAACCGGCGCAGGGCGCGCAGGGACTGCGACAGGCCGATGCCGGCCTCTGCGTCTCTCGGATCGATCTCGACCTGCCGGCCCCAGAAGGCGGCGGCGGCCAGGGGGTCAAGCCGCCGGGCCTCGATCCGTTCGGCGGCGCTGGCTTTCTGGGGGGCCGCAGGCAGGGCAGGGACAGGCGCGGGCGTCGATGCTGGCCCCTTGGCGCCAGCCTTGCCCACCTCCGTTGCGGCGGCCTTTTCAGCTTTGCCGCCAAACGGCCAGCCCGCCGCCTGGACCGGCGCCGCCGGCAGCCAGCAGACGCCCGCCATCAAGCCCAGGGTCAGGAGGGTTGCAGCAGGGGCGCGCTTGCGACACATGAAGGAGACCTCGGCCGGACGGGATGCGGGACCCAACCATCCCCCGACCGGATCAAGGAATCGTTAAGCATAAATCCCTGCAGGCCTGTTCCATGTCCGATACCGTCATCGCTGCCTCCGATGGGCCCGTCGTCCCGCTCCGGCTGGTCACTGCGTCGGGCTGGCCGGATGTCCTGGCCTCCCGTCCGCCGGCCCTGGCGCGGCAGGCGCAGATCGCCGGGTTCAAGGCCTCGGCCGGACAGCTGCTTCTGCTCCACAGTCCCGATGGCGAGCTGGCCGAAGCCCTTTTCGGCCTGGGCCAGGGGACCGATCCCATGGCCCTGCGCGCGGCGGCCGTGCGGCTCCCGGCGGCGACGTTCGCCCTGACAGACCTGCCCGCAGGCCTGGACCCGTCCCAGGCGGCGCTTGCCTTTGCGATCGGCGGCTATCGCTTTGATCGCTACCGCAAGGCCCGCGACCCTGCCGCCCGGCTGATCGCACCCGACGGGGTGGACCTGGCCGCGCTGCACAGCCTGGCTCATGCCTGCGCGCTGGCCCGGGACATGGTCAACACCCCGGCCAGCGACATGGGGCCAAGACAGATCGAGACCATCGCCCGCGAGATCGCCCAACAGCACGGCGCGGTCATCACCGTGATCGCCGGCGAGGACCTGCTTATCCAGGGCTATCCGTCCGTCCATGCCGTGGGCCGGGCCGCCGGCCCCGGGCGGGAGCCGCGGATGATCGAGATCGTCTGGGCGGGTCCCGGCGCCGCGATCGATGCGCCCCTGGTGGCCCTGGTGGGCAAGGGCGTGACCTTCGACACCGGCGGCCTGGACATCAAGGCCAGCGCCGGCATGCGGTTGATGAAAAAGGACATGGGCGGCGCGGCCCATGCCCTGGCCCTGGGCCGGATGATCATGGACGCTGGCCTGCCCATCCGGCTGACCATCCTGGTTCCGGCCGTCGAGAACGCCATTTCCGGCGACGCCATGCGGCCGGGCGATGTGCTGGACACCCGCCGGGGCCTGACCGTGGAGGTGGGCAATACCGACGCGGAAGGCCGGCTGATCCTAGCCGACGCCCTGGCCCGGGCGGAGGAACATCAACCCGTCCTGACCATCGACCTGGCCACCCTGACCGGCGCGGCCCGGGTGGCGCTGGGTCCCGAGGTCATCCCCTATTTCACCGATGACGAGGCCCTTGCTTCAGACCTGGCCAGCGCCTCGGCCGCCGTCAGCGATCCGCTCTGGCGACTGCCCCTCTGGTCCGGCTATGACGATGCGCTGGATGGCGACGTGGCCGATCTCAAGAATGATCCCGATGGCTGGGCCCAGGCCGGGTCGGTCACCGCGGCGCTGTTTCTGCGCCGGTTCGCGCCCCGCTGCGGGTCCTGGGTGCATTTCGACATCTATGCCTGGAACCCTCGCAACCAGCCCGGCCGCCCGGTCGGCGCCGAGGCGCAGGCCATCCGCGCCCTGTTCCACCTGCTGAAGGTGCGTTTCGGATGAGTTTTGACCGTCGCCTGACCCTGATCCATGACGGCCTGGCCGATGCCCGGCTGCAGGGTGTGATCGCCGCCGACCGCTATGCCGAGACCTCGCCGATGCAGGTCAGCGCCTCGGTCGCGCCCCTGCGTCGCCATCCCCGCGATGACGCCGAACAGGAATCCCAGCTGTTGTTCGGCGAACGGTTCGATGTCCTGCTGGAACAGGATGGCTATGTCTTTGGCCAGGCGACCCGCGATGGCTATGTCGGCTGGGTCATGGCCGAGGCCCTGTCCGCGCCGGCGCTGGGTCCCACCCATCGGATCCGGGCCATCCGGACCTACGGCTTCAGCCGGCCGGACATCAAGTCGGCCCCCGTCGGACTCTATTCCCTCAATGCCCTGGTCACGGCCGAGGACAGGGAAGGGCGGTTTGTCCGCACGGCCCGGGCCGGCTGGATCATGGCCGACCATCTGGCCCCCGTGGGTCTGGGCTTCGAGACCGATCCGGCCGCCGTGGCCTTGCGGTTCCTGGGCGCACCCTACCTCTGGGGCGGGCGGGAGAGCCTGGGCCTGGACTGCTCGGCCCTGGTCCAGAACGCCCTGCTGGCCTGCGGTCTGGCCTGTCCCAGGGACACCGACATGCAGGCGGCCATGGGGGCAGGGATTGACCCGGCCGAAGCGGAACGCGGCGACCTGGTCTTCTGGAAGGGGCATGTGGCCATGCTGCTCAGCCGCCAGACCATGATCCACGCCAACGCCCATCACATGGCCGTGGCGATCGAGCCCCTGTCCGCCGCGATCGCCAGGATCGCCCAGGCGGGAAATGGCCAGCCCACGGCCTGGCGCCGGCCTTGAAGTCTGGTCCGGTCGCCGCTAGCTGCGACCGCCCAGCTTCTCGTTCAACTCCTGCATCGCCGCCTCGGTCTCTTTCAGGGTTTCCGGGGTGGCGGCGATCTGTCCGAACCGGCCCAGTTCGACCAGGGTCTTCATGGTCGCCAGGACCAGAAGGGCCCAGATGGGCTGGCCCAGAAGGATGATCACCACGGTTCCGCCCATGATCCCCAGGTGCAGCACCACGATCCGGCTGTAGGGTTCGAACACCAGGGTCATCGGGTTGGTCCGCGCCGGCCCCCCGCGCATCAGCCAGCCGACCAGGTCGCCCGTATGAAAGGCGGCGATGGTCAGCAGGCTCAGGCCAAACCCGGCCTCCGTCCGGGTCAGGGTCTCGACCCGGGCATAGAGTTCCGGAATCGACATGGCGGGCATGAGCATCGTCCCGCCGCCGATCGTGGTGATCAGCATCACGAAGATGCCGTGCACGAAACAGAACATCCCGTAATGGACGATGAAGAAGGGAACCAGGAACAGCGACACCATCTGGCCGCCGCGGCCCCAGGCCATGCCGCTGCTGAAGATCCGCACGGCGTAGGCGGCCCCGATGATCAGGTTCTCTGACCAGTAGAGGATCAGCAGGACCGCCGCCTTCCAGCCAAACAGCAGGACACAGACAACCGGGACCAGATTGGCCAGGATCGTCCAGACGGTACGCCAACGGCGCAGGGCCGCAACCATCCGGCGAAGATCAGCGAAGCGCCACGTCATGCCTGTCCCCCGTTCGGCGAACAGAGACACCGGCGCTCAAGGGCTGACAACCGCCAGAAGGGGGCCTCGGCGCTTCAGGGCGCCCGAAATCGAAGTCCGGGACCCATCGTTCCGGGTGTGACGGTCTAGGGAGCGACCGGCGCGGCGGCGGGTGCGGCTGCCGGGGCAGCGGCGCCCTCTGCCGCCGGGGCGGTTGCAGCGTCAGCGGCCGGAGCGGCGGCGTCAGCGGCGGGCGCAGCGGCCGGCTTGGGCGCCGGGATCGGCAGGGTCGAGCCCAGGCTGTGCAGGTAGGAGATCATGGCGATCCGGTCTTCCTGCTTCTTCAGGCCGACAAAGGACATCTTGGTGCCGGCCACATGTTTTTGCGGGGCCTTCAGGAACTGGTCCATTTCGTCCCAGGTCCAGACCTTGCCGGCGCCGAAGGTCTTCATGCCTTCGGAATAGGCGAACCCGGCATGGACGCCGGGCTGCTTGCCAAGGGTGCCATAGAGGTTGGGGCCGGTGCCATTGGCGCCGCCGGCGGTAAAGCTGTGGCAGCTGGAGCATTTGGCCGAGACGGCCTGACCCAGCGCCGGGTTGGTGGCGGGGATGACCGTGCCCCAGTCTGGCGCGACCTCGGCCGCTTCGCCCTCGGCGGCTTCTTCCTTCACGGCGACCGCATAGCCCGGCTTTTCCAGCTCGTGGGTCTTGAAGACGATGGCGCTCACTTCCCGCAGGCCGAAGATGGAAAGGCCCACCAACAGCACGCCGCCGGCGATTTTGTTGAACGTCAGGTCGCTCATGTTTGCTCGTGAAATCAGGGTTCAGACGAGGCCGGGAAACCGCTGGAATCCCGTACCCTTGTTGCGCCCGCGTCTCTTACACGCTACCGCCGCCTTCGCAAGCGGGCGCGCCGTCCCGCGACCACAAGACGCCCCCAGCAAGACGATCATGACCCCCATCGTTCTCATTCCTGCCCGGATGGCCGCGACGCGGCTTCCCGACAAACCCCTGGCCGATATCGGCGGCCTGCCGATGATCGTCCGTGTTCTGCGGCAGGCCGAGGCGGCAGACATCGGCCCCGTGGCGGTCGCGGCCGGGGATGAAGAGATTGTCCAGGTCGTCCGGGCGGCCGGCGGCCAGGCCGTTCTGACCGACCCGGCCCTGCCATCAGGGTCGGACCGGATCCAGGCGGCGCTGGACCAGCTGGATCCCGCTGGCCAGTACGACAGCGTCATCAACCTGCAGGGCGACATGCCCTTTGTCGATCCGTCGGTCATCGCCCAGTGCGCCGGTCTTCTGGCGGACCGGGCTGACTGTGACGTGGCCACGGTCGTCGCCGCCGAGTCCGGGCCTGAGGACCGCAGCAATCCCGATGTGGTCAAGGCCGTGCTGGCCATGCAGGGCGAGAGGGTCGGCCGGGCCCTCTATTTCACCCGCTCCACCCTCTATGGCGACGGCCCGGTCTGGCGCCACATCGGCATCTATGGCTATCGCCGGGACGCCCTGCTGCGATTCAACGCAGCGCCTCCGTCAGCCCTCGAGCGCCGCGAAAAGCTGGAACAGCTGCGCGGCCTGGAAATGGGCCTGGGCTACTGGGCCTGTGTCGCGCCGGCTGCGCCCATTTCCGTCGACAATCCCTCTGACCTCGAGGCCGCCCGCGCCGAGGCGGCCCGCCGCGCTGTGAATCCCGCATGACCCGCTTGCAGAAGATCGCCTTTCAGGGCGCCCCCGGCGCCAACAGCCACGAGGCCTGCCGCGACTATTTTCCCGGCTATGAGGCCGTCCCCTATCCGACCTTCGAGGAGGCCTTCGAGGCGGTGAAGGGCGGCGACTGCGCCCTTGGCATGATCCCGGTGGAAAACTCCATCGCCGGCCGGGTCGGCGATGTCCACCACCTCTTGCCCAGTTCCGGCCTGCGGATCGTCGGCGAGAAGTTCAAGCCGATCCGGTTCCAGCTGATGGCCAACCGGGGTGTGAAGCTGGAGGATGTGACGGTGGTCGCCAGCATGCCCATCGCCCTGCACCAGTGCCGCCAGAGTCTCAAGAAGCTGGGTGTTTCAACGGAGGCGGCGGGTGACACGGCCGGCGCAGCCCGCAGCCTGGCCCAGAACCCCGATCCGGCCCGGGGCGCTATCGCCCCGGCCCTGGCGGCGGAAATCTACGGCCTCGAGATCCTCATGCGGGACATCGAGGACGAGCGCCACAACACCACCCGTTTTCTGGTCATGACAGCGGACCCCAGTCCGGCGCCACCGGCCTTCACCGAGCGCTGCATCACCAGCTTCTGTTTCCGGGTGAAGAACATTCCTGCGGCCCTCTACAAGGCCATGGGCGGTTTCGCGACCAACGGCGTCAACATGACCAAGCTGGAAAGCTACATGGAAGGCGGCGCCTTCACCGCCACCTTCTTCTATGCGGAAGTGGATGGCCGGCCGGAGGACCGCGGCCTGGCCCTGGCCCTGGAGGAACTGGCCTTCTTCTCGGAAGAGATCCAGATCCTGGGCGTCTTCCCCGTCGATCCTTTCCGCGACCGGGTTTGACCTTCAGGCAGGTTAGGCGGACGGGGCCAGCGGTCAGGTGGCGGATCAACGTGATCACGAAGGCCGGTATGATGGGCGTTCCGACGAAATCTATTTTAGATTGTTTTTGGGGCCGTCTTAGGGACGCGAAAGTCATGAACCGGCCTTCTTCGCCATGGATTGTCCATTGCCGCTAACGCACCCCTGCGTTACATTTAGGCTGCCATGGAGGTCGAGGATGCCGGAGTTTCTGAAAAAGCTCATCGCGACCCCCTCAGCGGTCGAGGTGCGCGCGCCGAAGGGAAAGCGCAATGTGACCAGTACCGTGAAGCTGCTTCACGGGAAGGGTTTCTCGGCAGTTCGTGAAGATATCTTCAAGATAGGCCTGGCTAGGCAAAAGGCCAAAAAGGTGGCCTGACATTGGCCAGAACCCCGGCAAAGTCTGTCGAGCGGACCTTCAGTCGCGCGTTTGATAACATTGTACAGGACGAGGATGACGTCGTGGGGCTGCTTGCCTATGCGCTCTACAAGAGAGCCATTCGGGAGGACGCCCAAACGGGCAATCGCACGAATGGGGATGGTCGAAACCCGTCCAAAACCGTTGTTCAAACCTATAGACAGGCCGCAGAAAGAACACTCAGTGAAGTGATCAGCAGTTCCTTGGAAGCAGCGCGTCCGGAACTTCAAGCCTCCGCAGCCCTTGACGCCATCGAGTCTTCGCGAGCGAATCTCAGCGAGCACATATCTCGTCGTACCGGGTTTGCGCAGGCCATATTTACGAACGTTATTGCATGGGCGCTTACTCTGGTTCTCACGGTTCTCATCTTGCTGGCTTTCAGCCGGCCAGATCCGGTTCAAACCCTGACCTCGGCTGCAAAAGGTGCAGTGGGCCAGCAGAAGTCAAAATGAGACACCCGCTCTCGGTTCTGACTATGGCGGCATGGCGCCGGCCGGACTAGGCTTTCCGCAAAGGCCGCCGCGCCCTGCAAGGAGAGTCCATGTCGCCGCTTCGTCTCACCGCCGCCGTTCTGACCCTGGGCGCGGCCGCCATCGCTGGCCCTGCAATGGCCCAGGACGCGGGCCTGTCGCCGGATCTGGTTCGGTTCAAGGGGCTCTACAAGGAGCTGGTCGAGACCAACACCACCCTGTCGGTCGGCAGCTGCACCCTTGCGGCCGAGCGCATGGCGGCGCGGCTGAAGGCGGCGGGCTATCCTGACGCCGACATCCAGATCCTGGCGCCGGAGAGCCGGCCGAAGGATGGAAATCTGATCGCCGTCCTGCGCGGCAAGGACCCCAAGGCGTCGCCCCTCCTGCTCCTGGCCCATATCGATGTGGTCGAGGCCAACCGCGCCGACTGGGTGCGCGATCCCTTCACCCTGATCGAGGAGGGCGGCTATTTCTATGCAAGGGGCGCCAGCGACGACAAGGCCATGGCGGCGGTGTTTGTCGACAGCATGGTCCGCTACCGCGAAGAGGGCTTCAAGCCGCGCCGGGACATCAAGCTGGCCCTGACCTGCGGTGAGGAAACCGCCGACACCTTCAACGGTGTCGAGTGGCTGCTGAAAAATCATCCCGAGACCTTGAAGGCCGGCCTGGCCCTCAATGAAGGCGCCGGCGGGCGCCTCGACGCGGCCGGCAAGCCCCTGTTCCTGGGCATCCAGGCCGGGGAAAAGGTCTATCAGGACTTCACCCTGGAGATCACCAATCCCGGCGGCCATTCCAGCCGTCCCCTGAAGGACAACGCCATCTACCGGCTGTCCAACGCGCTGGCCCGCCTGGGGGCCCATGATTTCCCGGTCGCCCTGAATGACGCCACCCGCCTGAACTTCACCGAGGTGGCGAAACTGGAAACCCCGGAGACCGCCGCCGCCCTGCGCGCCGTGGTGGCGGATCCGACCAATGCCGAGGCTGTCGCCCAGGTCTCCCGCGATCCCAGCCGCAACAGCATGATGCGCACCACCTGTGTCGCCACCATGGTCAATGCCGGCCATGCCCCCAACGCCCTGCCGCAGCGGGCCTCGGCCAATGTCAATTGCCGCATCCTGCCCGGCGTCGCCGTGGCCGAGGTCCAGGCGCAACTGGAAACGGTCTTCGCCGATAGCGGCATCAAGGTCTCGACCGTCGGGGATGCCGATCCCTCGACCCCGCCGCCGCTGAACGAGGCGGTTCTGGCGCCGGCCCGCAAGGTCGCCGCCACCCTCTGGCCCGGCGTGCCGCTGATCCCCGCCATGTCCACCGGCGCGACGGACGGCCGGTTCACCAATGCCGCCGGAACACCGACCTATGGCCTGTCGGGCATGTTCGGTGATCCGGATGGCGGCGGGACCCACGGCCTGAACGAACGGATCCGGGTCAAGAGCCTCTATGACGGCCGGACCTTCCTCCATGCCGTGGCCAAACTCTACGCCGACCAGAAGTAGCGGAACCGACAGGCGAGGGCCTCGTTCGAAGCGGGGGCGGGCCGGTCGCAATTTGCGGCCGGACCCGTCTTGTGTGACCCATCGGCCACACCTACATGGAGGTCAGACCGGTCGTGCTCAGCAGAGGCGGCCGGCAGACATCCGCCGAACCTGGGGACTCCGCATGAACATCGAACTCTATTCCGACCGCGCCAAGCAGGCCATCCAGTCGGCCCAGTCCCTCGCCCTGGCGAGACGTCATCAACAGCTGGCTCCGGAGCATCTGCTCAAGGTCCTGCTCGAGGAAAAGGACGGTCTCTCCCGCGCCCTGATCCAGGCGGCCGGCGGCCGACCCGATGCGGCGGACAGCGCCACCGAGGCCCTGCTGGCCAAGATCGCCAAGGTCGAGGGCGGCTCGGGCCAGCTCTATCTCAAGCCCGAGGCGGCGCGCGTCTTCTCCGCCGCCGAGGACAATGCCAAGGCCAGCGGCGACAGCTTTGTCACCACCGAACGGCTGCTGATGGCGCTTGCCAAGGAGGGCGGCGATGTCGCCAAGGTCCTGAAAGACGCCGGTGTCGACCAGAAAAGCCTGAGCAAGGCCGCCGACGACATGCGCAAGGGCCGCACCGCCGACAGCGCCAGCGCCGAGGAAGGCTATGACGCCCTCAAACGCTATGCCCGCGACCTGACCCAGGCCGCCCGCGACCAGAAGCTGGACCCAGTGATCGGCCGCGACGAGGAAATCCGCCGCACCATCCAGGTCCTGTCCCGCCGGACCAAGAACAATCCCGTCCTGATCGGCGAGCCCGGGGTCGGCAAGACCGCCATCGTCGAGGGCCTGGCCCTTCGCATCGTCAATGGCGACGTCCCCGAAAGCCTGAAGGACAAGAAGCTCCTGTCCCTCGACATGGGCTCCCTGATCGCCGGGGCCAAGTATCGCGGCGAGTTCGAGGAGCGCCTGAAGGCCGTTCTGGCCGAGGTCACGGCGGCCGAGGGCGGCATCATCCTGTTCATCGACGAGATGCATACCCTGGTCGGGGCCGGCAAGGCGGACGGGGCCATGGACGCCTCCAACCTGCTCAAGCCCGCCCTGGCCCGCGGCGAGCTCCACTGCGTCGGCGCCACCACCCTGGATGAATACCGCAAGCATGTGGAAAAGGACCCGGCCCTGGCCCGCCGTTTCCAGCCGGTCTTTGTCGGCGAGCCGACGGTCGAGGACACCATCTCCATCCTGCGCGGCCTCAAGGAGAAGTACGAGGTTCACCACGGGGTGCGGATCAGCGACAGCGCCATCGTCGCCGCCGCCACCCTGTCCAACCGCTACATCGCCGACCGCTTCCTGCCCGACAAGGCCATCGACCTGATGGACGAGGCCGGCAGCCGGGTGCGGATGGCCGTGGATTCCAAGCCCGAGGAACTGGACGAGATCGATCGCCGGCTGGTCCAGCTGAAGATCGAGCGGGAAGCCCTGATCAAGGAAACCGACGCCGCCAGCAAGGCCCGCCTCTCGACCCTCGAGGACGAGATCGAGGACCTGCAGGTCCAGTCCGACGACATGGGCGCTGCCTGGAAGGCCGAGAAGGAAAAGGTCGGGTCCGCCGCCCAGAGCCGCGAGGCCCTCGAACGGTTGCGGGCCGAACTGGTCGCCGCCCAGCGGCGCGGCGACCTGCAGCGGGCCAGCGAGATCGCCTATGGCGAAATCCCGGCCATGGAAAAGCGCCTGCAGGAAGAGGAGGCGCAAGGCTCCTCCCAGAACGCCATGGCCCCCGAGGTCGTCGACGCCCAGCAGATCGCCGCCGTTGTGTCCCGCTGGACCGGGGTCCCGGTGGAAAAGATGCTGGAGGGCGAGCGCGAAAAGCTGCTGGCCATGGAAGACGGCCTGCGCCGCCGGGTGGTCGGTCAGGAGGAAGCCCTGGTCGCGGTCTCCGACGCCGTGCGCCGGGCCCGGGCGGGCCTCAGCGACCCCAACCGGCCCATCGGCAGCTTCCTGTTCCTCGGCCCCACGGGCGTGGGCAAGACCGAACTGACCAAGGCCCTGGCCGAATTCATGTTCGACGACGAGGCGGCCATCACCCGGCTCGACATGAGCGAATACATGGAAAAGCACAGTGTCAGCCGGATGATCGGCGCGCCTCCCGGCTATGTCGGCTATGACGAGGGCGGCGCCCTGACCGAGGCCGTCCGTCGGCGGCCCTATCAGGTGATCCTGTTCGACGAGATCGAAAAGGCCCATCCGGACGTCTTCAATGTGCTGCTCCAGGTGCTGGACGACGGCCGCCTGACCGATGGCCAGGGCCGGACGGTGGATTTCCGCAACACCCTGATCATCATGACCAGCAACATGGGGGCCGAATACCTGGCCGCCCAGTCGGATGGCGAGGATGTGGAGCGGGTGCGGCCCCAGGTCATGGAGGTGGTTCGCCAGAACTTCCGTCCCGAACTGCTGAACCGGATCGACGAGATCATCCTGTTCAAGCGGCTGGCCCGGGCCGACATGAGCAGCATCGTCCGGATCCAGCTGGGCCGGGTCGAAAAGCTGCTGGCCGACCGCCGGATGACCATCTCCCTGGATGACGCCGCCCTGCAATGGCTGGCCGAGCGGGGCTATGACCCGGTCTATGGCGCCCGTCCCCTGAAGCGGGTGATCCAGAAGGACCTGGTCGACCCCATCGCCCGCAAGGTGCTGGCCGGCGATCTCGAAGATGGCGGCGTCATCCAGGTCGGCGCCGGCGCCGCCGGCCTGACCATCGGCAAGCCCATGGTTCACTGATCCTCCCCCAGGCCACTTCGTCGGGGGAGGAACTCTCAGATCCTCCCCCGGCCCGCAGGGCCGGATTGGGGAAGGGGACCATCGCGAAAGCGATGGTGGAGGGAGTCCCCACTACCACCCACCACCCCCCCCCGGCAGGTTTGTCCCCGCTTTCCGCCAATCTGTGATATGCTGAACCTTCAACGCGCCCATGGCGCCCGCCGCCGCTGTTGCGCGCCCTTGCGGGCCGCGCCCGACCCGGCCCAAAAGGAGACGTCCCCATGATCGAGCAGGGCTTTGTCCAGATGTACGCCCGGGACTTCGTCACCCTGGCGGCCCGGGCCGAAAGCGGCGTCGAGGTCGAGCCCCAGGTCGCCAAGCGCATCACCGAGGTGCGCAGCCACGCCATCCTGATGGACGCCCGCAAGGGCGATGGCCACCTGCCGGCCGTGGCCGAGCGCCTGCGCCACGAAAGCGACCGGGGCGATATCCGCACCTTCCGTCCCGGCGATGACGTGGTCGCCGCCGTGGCCCGCCGGCGCGTCTTCCTGCTGGATGTCGCAGAACGGATCGAGGCCGCCGCCGCCGCCCCGGTTCGCACCATGGCGGTGCGCGGCTAACCCCCACGGTCCACGAGCGCCTCATGAGCCGACTGTCTGTTCTCGATCTCTGCCCGATCCTGCAGGGCGGCGACGCCGCCGACGCCTTCGCCCGCAGCGCCGACCTGGCCCGCCATGCCGAGGCGCATGACTACCAGCGCTACTGGCTGGCGGAGCACCACAACATGCGCGGCGTGGCCAGCGCCGCCACCGCCGTGGTCATCGGCCATGTCGCCGCCGCCACCAGTCGCATCCGGGTCGGGGCCGGCGGGGTCATGCTGCCCAACCACGCGCCCCTGGTGATCGCCGAACAGTTCGGAACCCTGGCCGCCCTGTTTCCCGGCCGCATCGACCTGGGCCTGGGCCGCGCCCCCGGCACGGATCAGATGACCGCCCGCGCCCTGCGGCGAAACCTGGCCGGCGATGTGGATGATTTTCCTCGCGATGTGCTGGAGCTGATCGGCTATTTCGCCCCGGACCGCCCTGACCGCGCCGTGCGCGCCGTGCCCGGGGTGGGGCTGCAGGTGCCGATCTGGATTCTGGGGTCCAGCACCTATGGCGCCCAGCTGGCGGCGGCCCTTGGCCTGCCTTACGCGTTTGCCTCGCACTTCGCCCCGACCGACCTGGACTTTGCCCTCAACCTCTATCGCCGGCAGTTCCGCCCGTCGGAGTTTCTGGACCGGCCCCATGTCATGGCCGGCCTGAACGTCATTGCGGCCGATACGGACGCTGAGGCCCGCCGCCTGTTCAGCTCGCTGCAACAGGCCTTCGTCAATCTGCGCACCGGCCAGCCCGGCCCCCTGCCGCCGCCCGTCGACGACATGGACAGCCGCCTGGACAGCGCCAGCAAGGCCATGCTGGGCCATGCCCTCAGCTGCGCCGTCATCGGCTCGCCCGCCACAGTCCGCCAGGGCCTGGACGCCTTCCTGGCCCGCACCGGCGCCGACGAGCTGATGCTGACCGCCCAGATCTTCGACCACGAAGCCAGGCTGAAATCCTTCCGTATCGCCGCCGAAGTCCACCAGGACCTGGCCCGGGCGGCTTAGCGGGCTTCGTCATCCTGCGTGCTTCGACACGCCCGCGGTGCGGGCTACTCAGCATGACGAAAATAGAGTACTTTCAACAACATCGTCATGCTGAGCAGCGGTCGCAGACCGCGTGTCGAAGCACGCAAACCGCCCGCCACAGCCCCCCAAACGAAAAACGCCCGCCGGTGAAGGCGGGCGTTTCCGGTATCGTTCAGGGTCGCCGCGATCAGGCGGCGATGACGCCGTCCTGCGGGTCGCGCAGGACGTAGCCCCGGCCCCAGACGGTTTCGATATGGTGCTGGCCGCCGCCGGCCGTGGCCAGTTTCTTGCGCAGCTTGCAGATGAAGACGTCGATGATCTTCAGTTCCGGCTCGTCCATGCCGCCATACAGGTGGTTGAGGAACATCTCCTTGGTCAGGGTCGTGCCCTTGCGCAGGGAGAGCAGCTCCAGCATCTGGTATTCCTTGCCGGTCAGGTGAACCCGGCTGCCGGCCACTTCCACGGTCTTGGCGTCCAGGTTGACGGCGATCTCGCCGGTCAGGATCACCGCCTGGGCATGGCCCTTGGAGCGACGGACCACCGCATGGATGCGGGCGACCATCTCGTCCTTGTGGAAGGGCTTGGTCATGTAGTCGTCGGCGCCGCCGCCCAGCGTCTTGACCTTGGTGTCGATCTCGGCCGATCCGGACAGGATCATGATCGGCGTGTTGATCTTGGCGTTGCGCAGGGTGCGCAGCACGTCCATGCCGCTCATGTCCGGCAGGTTCAGGTCCAGCAGGATCAGGTCGTAGTCATAGATCTTGCCCAGATCGACGCCTTCCTCGCCCAGGTCCGTCGTATAGACGTTGAACCCTTCCGACTTGAGCATCAGCTCGATCGTCTGCGCCGTGGCGCTGTCGTCCTCGATCAACAGAACCCGCATCAAAGCCCTCCCCGCCCATGGCGGACTGATAAAAGTCTCGTGCCGGCGGAATCCTCCGCCCTTGCCCGCCGATCACTGTCCGACGTGCTGATTGAGGACTGGTTAATGGTGAATGCCCGCTGAAGAGAATCGTTAGTCCGATTTGCGAATCGGGGGCAACCCGCTGTTTTCGTCGGGCGAGTCCGGCCGGGGATGACTCTTTCGTGATCGCCGCCCGGGCCGGGGGATCGCCCGTTCGAAGGGTTCTGGCTGCGGCAATACGACTCAGGCGGGCGGGGCGGGCGCCTTGGGGAAGGGGCCGGCCCGCCAGAGGGACGAGGCGGGGGCCTTGCCGATCGCCTGGCCGATCCAGTCGGCGGTCTCGATCAGGCCGCCCAGGTCCAGGCCGGTCTCGAACCCGGCCCGGTCCAGCATGTGGACCAGGTCCTCGGTGCCGATATTGCCCGTGGCATTGGGAGCGAAGGGACAGCCGCCCAGCCCGCCGACCGAGGCGTCCAGGATGCTGACCCCCGCCATCACCCCGGCATAGGCATTGGCCAGGCCGGTGTTGCGGGTGTCGTGGAAATGCAGGCGCAGGGGAATGTCCCCGGCCGCCTTGCGGGCCGCCTCCACGGTCCGGGTCACGGCCCAGGGATCGGCCGCGCCGATGGTGTCGGCGATGGCGATCTCGTCGACCCCCAGGGCGGCGCCGTCCCGCACGATGGCCGCCACCTGGTCCGTACTGACCTCGCCATCGAAGGGACAGCCAAAGGCCACGGAGATGGTCAGGGTGATGGGCGGCCCGCCCTCCCGCGCCCGGCGGTCGGCGATGGCGGCCAGGGTGGCCAGTTGCTCTGTGACGCTGGCCCCCTGGTTGCGGATGCCAAACCCGTCGGTGGCGCAGACCACCACATTGGCCTCGTCACAGCCGGCGGCGACACAGCGGTCCCAGCCCCGCTGGTTCAGCACCAGGCCGATCCGCGACCGGCCCGTCTCTGGCGGCAGGGCGGCCATGATGTCTTCCGCCCCGGCCATCTGCGGCACCCGGGCCGGATTGACGAAACTGACCACCTCCTGCCGCGTCACGCCGCAGGCCTCCAGCCGCCGGATCAGCTCGACCCGCGCCAGGGGCTCCAGGATGGCCTTTTCGTTCTGCAGCCCGTCCCGGGCCCCGACCTCGACGATCTGGATGAAGCGGCTCATGGGCGGACGTCTCCCCGGATCAGGGCGCGGGCAGAGGGGGTGGCGGCCGCCGGCTGGCGCTCCATCACCGTGGGTCTCGGGTCTCCGCGATAGAAGGTCAGGCTCATGGGGTCGCCATTGCTGTAGTTGAAGGCCTCCAGCCTTGTCACCGGCCGGGGCGTCAGGCCGCGCCGCGCCATCAGGCTGCGGAACTCGGCCTCTTCCCGCTTCTCGACAATGGCCGGCCGACCCTCGGCCAGGGCCCGCACGGCGTCTTCCGGCCCGCCCAGGCCCGTATGGGTGCCCAGCGCAAACACCAGGCTGGCCTCGGAATAGCCGGCCACCTCCACCGGCCCGGGGGTGCGGCCTGACCGCGGATCCAGACCCGTCCGCTCCAGGGCCATCTCCACCCGCCGCGCCGGCCACAGGGGCTCCAGCCGGGGCCCGAACTGGCCGAAGAACATTCCATGGGCCAAGATGCCGATCCCGCCCGCCGCCAGGACGGCCGTGGTCGCCTCACGCTTCCAGGCCAGGACGATCGCCGCCGTCCCGGCCAGCAGGAACAGCCCGGCCGTGACAATCGCCCAGACCAGGTCCGGCGAGTCGCCATATTCCGCCATCAGCCCGAGGGTCACCGCCGCAAACCCGATGGCGGCAAAGGCGCTCAGCCCCATGCCGATCCGCCCGGTCCAGCGACCCAGCGGCTCCTTCAGGGCCGCCGCCATCAGCCAGAACAGGGCGCCATGGGCCGGCAGGCTGTAATGGACCAGCTTGGTGGGCAACAGCTCGAAGGCCAGCCAGGTCGGGACCAGCCAGCAGAGGGCGAACCGCACGCCCGGGTCATGCCGCTTCTGCCAGCCCAGCACCGCCGCCGCCGGCAACAGCAGGCTCGAGGGAAACACCAGCAGGGGCGAGAGCAGGACGTGATAGCCGAAGATGCCGCCATGCCGCTCATGACCCCCGGCCAGCTTGGGCGCGAGATCGCCGCCGATCGCCGCGCCCCAGAAGGCGCCGTCCGTCGCCACGGTGATGGCCAGGGCCCAGGGCCCGAACACCGCCAGGACCAGCAACAGCCCCCAGCCCCAGCCAATGGACTTCATCCACCGGGCGTCCCGGTCCCAGGCCCAGAGGGCCAGCAGGGTCAGGCCGGCCACCATCAGGATCACCGGCCCCTTGACCAGCACCCCGACGGCGATCCCCAGCCACAGCATCAGCCGCGTTCGTCGCCCGGCCGGATTATAGCCCCTGGACGCGCCATAGAGCCGCGCCAGGGCCGCCAGGGCCAGGGTCGTGCAGCCGGCCAGCATGGCGTCGGTCTTGGCGATGAACCCCTCGGTGGACAGCAGGAAACTGGCCCCCATCATGGCCCCGGCCAGCATCGCGGCCCGGTCGCCGAAGAACCCCCGCGCGCCCCAGACACAGGCCGCCGCCGCCAGCATCGCCCCCAGCAACGACGGAATCCGGTAGGGCCAGATGTCCCGGTCCTCGACCTGCGACAGCAGCGCCACGCTGGCCGCCTGCATCCAGTGGATGCCCACCGGCTTCTTGTCCCGCGGTTGGTCCTGGAACCGGATGGAGACGAAATCGTCCGTCTCCAGCATCTGGGATGTGGCCTGGGCAAAACGCGACTCGTCGCGGTCCAGGGATGGCATGGCCATCAGCCCCGGCAGGGCCGCAACCATGGCCACCAGCGCCGCCAGCAGCGGGCCGCGCCACCCCCTGGACAGGGCTTCAAGGCGGGATTCGAACGTCATGGCCACTTGATAGCATGGTCTGAACAGGGCTGCATCGGGGGCGCTTGGCCTGCCACCATCGGGCGCGGCGGAGACGGGTCGGACGGCGCCCTTTGCGCCGGTTTGCGCCTAAAGCAGCTTCGACGATTTCAGGTCGTCGACAAGGGCGCCGACCTCGCTCTCGACCATGCGCGCCAATTTGGCCAGTTCGGGGCGCAGCAGGATTTCGCGGGTCACCAGGAAACGCCCTCCCTCGGTCAGGATGCAAAAGTCCCGGCTAGCCAGGCGATGCAGGTGCCGGCGCACGGTCTCTCGCGGCAATCCCAGGAATTTTGAGATGGCATAGGCCGTCGCTGCAATGCGGAGGTTATTTGGAAACAGGCCCTCCTCTGCAAGCGGGTTCAGGATCCGGGGCTGGTTCAGGTGCCGGACGTTCAGATGCGAAGTCGTGACCCAGATCAGGCCGCTGAGGAGGTCACCGTCGAACACCTCGGCCAGGCTGACGCCGATCCGCAGAAAAAGGTCCGTGCCGAGGCGGTTCACGAAGTGCGTGCGGTTTCGAGGATCTCCGTCCATGGGTCCGCCTTCTTTTCTCCCTGCCGACCGTCCAGGGTCTTGTTGCATCGGTTTCAGGCGCCGCAATCTCGAGACTAGGGAATTGACGGGCCCGCCCGTCAACGGTCTCCGGACTCTTCTCGAATGATCAGAGAAGCCTTGAGCGCACGCTGGTTTCTCGTGGCGGCGTCCTTAATTTTTTCCTCCCGAAGCCAGTGGCAATTTGACGCAGACCTGACGGCGAACCTCCGGGCTGCCGGGATCAGAAACGCGCCTGTAGTCGAAGTCCGGTGAACAGGGCGTCGTCCCGGTCGGAATTGCCTGGCGCGATGTAGTTGAGAGAGGCCGTCAGTCTCAGGGTCTCCAGCACCGCCAGGCTGTAGAAGGCTTCCAGACCCTGTTCATGCCGGAGATTGGTGATGCCGACCGCCTGCAGTCCATCCAGCAATCTGCTGCTGAGATTGTATCGAAAATAGCCAAGGCCCCAACGATCATCCATCCGGTTGGCCAGGGGGCTGTCGCCGCCGACTCCGGCCAGGAGACTGCTTTCGATCGTGTTGGGGTTGCCGTCCGAGATCGCGGCCTGACCATAGACACCCCAGCCCTTGCCGGCATTGTAGGACAGGTACTGCTGGAATGAGTAGGCGAGGTACCAGTAGCCGGATTTTTCTCCAATGACCGCCTCGGCCTCCGGCGGGAGCGCCAGTTGGGGGATGTCGTTCAGATCCAGACCGCGCTGGGAACTGTAAACGGCCCGGAGACCCTGGAACCCGGGCTTTCCGCTAAGGAAGGTGACCGGCCTCGTCGCCGAAAGGCTGACCGTGACGCCATCCTCGAAGGGGGAAGCCAGGACCCTGGAATCCTGAGCGTTCCGCGGATCATAGATCATGACCGTGGTTATGAGGGCGTCGGTTCTGACGGTTCCCATGGCGCCAAGAAGGTAGGGCGGGGTTACCCCGCTGATCGGCGCCGCCAGACCGACATGCGAAAAGGTATTGATGCCGCCGCCGCCGATCAGCGGAGTCCGGGCGGCGGCGTCCAGCATGTTGAATTTTCCGAGGCTGACCGAGACCTGGTCATCGAAGGTCTGGGTGAGAACGACCGCGGTTTCGGCGTCATCACCGCCCAGCCTCGGAAATCCCATCGCGACATTGACGGGCAGAAGCGATCCATCGCCCTGATCGTTCACATCGTCTCCGTGAACCCATTCCTGATGGATCGAGACCGTCAGCCCGGGCCAAAGGCCCAGCCGGTTCCCGTCCAGGCCCAGGGTGGCCTCGATCTTGCCGCCGATTTTCCAGTCGGAGTCGCCATCGCCGGCAACAGCGCTTTGGGCGAACTCGGTCAATGACAAACCGAGATCGATTCCGGCGTCCGCCAGGTCGCGTTTCAGGTCCGGGGCTTCGTCGGCATGGGCCTGATTTGTCAGGACCAGGGCCAGAACCCCGGTCAGGGCCGCAAGGGCCATGCATTTGGGACGCATCGATATCCTCGCTCCTCCCCGGCCGTCGGGGCGTCATTTCAAACCTGCTGGAACCATGGGATGGGGCCCGGAACCGGTTCGTCCCAAGTCCCGTCTCCGGGTCCGTGGCTGTTGCCCGTGCCGCTGGTTGACCCTGGCGAAACAGCGTCACCTGCGGGACGAGCGGGAGGCCAGGGTTCTAGCCGGTGAACCGCTGCTGGCCGTCAAGCCAGGTGGAGTGGATCCGGATGGTTCTGATGGTGTCTGCGGCCACCTCGGTCGGGTCACGCTCCAGGACGACGAGGTCGGCCGACTTGCCGACCTCGAGACTGCCGCAGGTATCATCCAGATGACACTGCCAGGCCGCATCGATCGTCACCGCCTTCATGGCCTCAAGGGTTGAGATGCATTCCGCCGGATTGAGGATGCCGCCGCCTTCGTTCATGTCGCGGACGACGGCGTTCTCGATGCATCTCAGGGGGTCGATCGGCGTCACATTGTAATCTGAGTGAAGCGAAATGCGCAGACCGCCGGACAGGGCGGACCGGCAGGGGTCCAGCCGGTTTGCGCGGTCCGGGCCCAGGAGCCGGTCACGGAAGGCGCGACCCCAGTAGTGGACATGACCGATCAGGAAGGAGGGGGAAAGACCCAGGGTCTTCATCCTTGCGATCTGGTCGTCATGCAGGATGCTGCAATGCTCGATGCGATGCCGCAGGACATGACCGCCTTCGCCCCCGGTGCCCTTTTCAAAGGCGTCCAGCACCACGTCGATGGCGGCGTCGCCATTGGCATGGATGCCGATCGGCCAGCCATCGGCATGCAGTGTCGCGATCAGCTCCTCGATCTCCTTGGGTTCATAGTTCAGGGCGCCGCGGCTGGTGGAGTTAAGATACGGCAGGCGCTGATAGCCGGTGAGGCCCTGGTTTGAGCCATCTGACCAGGCCTTGATGCCGCTGAACGACAGTCGCTCCGAATGCAGGCCGGGCTTCAGGCCCATCGACTGCCATTTGGCATAGTGCGTGGACACCAGCTGGCCGGCATAGCGAACGCCTGGATCGCCACGCATGACGGCTTCGATCAGGGCAATATCGGCCTCGGCGAACAGGCCGCCGATGCCGCAGTCATGCAGCGCCGTGCAGCCCTTGGCCGAGGCGTCATCCAGATCGGCCCGAAGGAAACCGATCAGCTCTGACGAGCTGGGCGCGCTCATGACCCTGATGAAGGGCTGGAAGGCAGGCGGCTCCTCGAGCCGGCCGGTCAGGGCGCCGGCTGTATCTCGACCAAAACGCCCCTGTGGCGGATCGGGCGTGTCCCGATTGACGCCCGCCAGGTCCAGCGCCTTCGAATTGGCGTAGGCGTTGTGGCCGTTGGATTCCAGGATGAACACCGGGGTGTCCGGCGACAGGATGTCGAGGTCTTCGCGGGTAAGGGGCCGACCGGGCATGATGGAAGGGTCCAGCATCTTGCCCTGGATCCAGGTCCCCGGGCTGGCCTGGCTTGCGGCCTCCCTGATCTTCCCGCGTGCGTCATCCATGGTTGCGGTCGTGAAGGGACCAAGGTCAAGCCATGGCCTTAATCCGGCGAAGTTCGAGTGCATGTGCGGGTCGACAAAACCGGGAAGGACCGTGTAGTCGCCCAGGTCCACGACCCTGGTGGCAGGGCCCTTCAGGCCAATGATATCCGACCTGCGACCGACGGCGATGATCCGGCCGCCGCGCACGGCCACTGCGTCCACGATCCGGTTCTGGCGATCCATGGTGTAGATGCGCCGGGCCATGAGGATGGTGTCGGCGTGGCGCGAAGGCGCGGCCCCGGCCGGCGCCGCTGAGACGGCCGTCGCCAGGAACCCGGAGCCCAGCCCCTTCAGCACATCGCGGCGTCCCTGCAGCGATCGCATCACGTTCAGGAACTTTGCGTCACAGGCGTTGCACATGATGGGAGCCTTTTCCTGACTTGAGGGAGCGGGAGAAGCTGCAGTCTGCGACACTGGGCCTGCGACCGGGGCTCCGGCGGCGACCCGGGCGGCGAGACGCCTTCCGACCAGGGCTTGACCACGGCGGGTCGGAAAGCAGTCCAGCCAAACAGTTGGCTCCAAATGCCCGGTTCTGACCCGCTTTTGGGTCAGAACCGGACTGGTTCATGAGACCGGAGTGATTTGGATCCGGTAACCGCCCCACACTTGGCGGCACATGCTTTAGCGGGCGTAGAGATCGACCTGGGCCGTGCGCCAGTTGCCGATGTTGTCGGCCTGTCGGAAGAACAGATAGACGAAGCGGATATCCAGCTGGCGACCGCCACGCAGCAAGAGTTCACGGCTGCACTGGCCGCGCTTGACCCGGGAGCGGACCTGAAGGTCCTGCCGGCCGCCGCCCGAGAACTGGACCTGGGCGTCATAGAAGCCGACATCGGCGAAGCGAACACAGAGCTTGATCCGGGAATAGCGATACTTGCCGTAGGCCTGGATGATGTCCTTGTCGGGCGACTTGCCGGCGGTTGCCGAGCCAAGCCGGACCCAGCCCCGCACGACGGAAGAGCCGTAATAGTTGCCGGGATTCCAGCCGCTGCCGGAATGGCCGTTCCAGGAGCTGCCCGGATTATAGCCGCCGCCCTGCCCTGAATTGTAGGGCGGACGGGAGCCGGAGGTTCCGGGGTTGTAACCGCTGCCGCCGTTGCCGCCGGTTCCGGGGTTGTAACCGCCGCTGCCGCCGCTGCCGCCGTTGCCGCCGGTTCCGGGGTTGTAACCGCCGCTGCCGCCGCTGCCGCCGTTGCCGCCGGTTCCGGGGTTGTAACCGCCGCTGCCGCCGC